>VFSW01002310.1_pt1 | contig 28803 bp, 22 predicted proteins | sample 5358111 | NCBI WGS metagenome assembly VFSW01 (sample SAMN11554181, study PRJNA540505) | mine drainage metagenome | isolation source: sediment from site ElyBrook_90M | place: USA: Ely Copper Mine, Vershire, VT | collected 2017 | reverse complement strand
ACCGGGCGTGCGCCCTGTGTGCCCCAGGTTATCGGCCGCGTTGGGAGCCGCTTGAGCTATGATTCGGCAGGACAATCTGTGACATGAGCCCGGCCGAGACCGCCCCAAACCGCATGCAACCCGAAGGCTTCGCCGCACGGCTCCTGGGCTGGTTCGATGCGCACGGTCGCAAGACCCTGCCGTGGCAGCAAAATCCCACCCCCTACCGGGTGTGGGTGTCGGAGGTGATGCTGCAGCAGACCCAGGTCGCCGCCGTCATCCCCTACTACGGCCGCTTCCTGGCGCGGTTTCCCAGCGTCGAGGCGCTGGCGGCTGCGCCGCTCGACGAGGTGCTGCATCTGTGGACCGGGCTCGGCTACTACGCCCGGGCGCGCAATCTGCACGCCTGCGCCCGCGTGATCGTGGAGACCCACGGCGGTACGTTTCCGCGGAAACTCGCGGAGGTCACGGCGCTGCCCGGCATCGGGCGCTCGACCGCCGGGGCGATCCTCGCGCTCGCCTGCGGCCAACGGCATCCCATCCTCGACGGCAATGCCAAGCGCGTGCTCGCGCGGGTATTCGGCATCGAGGGGGATCCGAGTACGGCCGCCGTGCTGGGCGAGCTCTGGGCGCAGGCCGATGCCTGCACCCCCGCCGAGCGGGCAGCGGCGTACACCCAGGCCATCATGGATCTCGGCGCGACACTCTGCACCCGCACGCACCCCGCGTGCCCGCGGTGTCCCCTGTGCGCAGGCTGCATCGCGGCGCGCGACGGACGCCAGGCGGCGCTGCCCGGAGCGAAACAGCGGCGCGAGCGGGGCGCACGGGAAACGGTACTGCTGCTCGCCGAGAGCGGCGAGGCGGCGGATCGCGCCGTGCTCGTCGAGCGGCGTCCGAACCGCGGCATCTGGGGCGGACTCTGGTCGCCGCCGCAGTTCGACAGCGAGTCCGCCGCGCTCGAGTGGTTCAGGCGCGAGTTCGGTGCGCTCGAATCGAGCGAGGCGCTGGCGCCGATCGACCATGCCTTCACCCACTTCGATCTGCGGCTGCATCCGCTGCGGGTGCGCTGCGCGCGGGCGGCCGGCGCGGCGCGGGCTGCGTCGGCCGTGAACGAGGGGGACGACCGATTGTGGTACGCCTTTGCCGCGCCGCCCAAGGTCGGGCTGCCTCAGCCCATCCATGAGCTGTTCGCGCGCCTGCGCACCGGCGCCGGCGCATAGCGTAAACTGCGCCCATGGCGAGAACCGTGCAGTGTGTGGTGTTGAAGCGCGAGGCCGAGGGCCTCGAGTACCTGCCGTACCCCGGCGAACTCGGCAGACGGATCTACGACAGCGTCTCGAAGGAAGGCTGGGCGCAATGGGTGGCGCATCAGACCATGCTGATCAATGAAAACCGCCTGACCACGATCGAGCCCAAGGCTCGGGCCTTCCTGGTGAAGGAGATGGAGAAATTCCTGTTCGGCGAGGGGTCGGAGAAGCCGAAGGAGTACGTGCCGAAGTAGGGCGCGCCGGCGGCGGTGGCCGAGAGGCGGTCGGACGGTCGTAAGCGGTTGATTCTGCGTATGTTCATTGACGACCGGGGCCTGCGCCTGTTTAATACGCGCCTCCCCAAATGGCCAGGTAGCTCAGTTGGTAGAGCAGCGGACTGAAAATCCGCGTGTCGGGGGTTCAATTCCCTCCCTGGCCACCATTTGACCCCGCACTAACTACGCCCCCGCACTCCAGACTACGCCTGAATATGGTGTAAGTCTCTGATTATAAATACTATAATTTTGCCGCCCTCATTCGAGGCCGACTTTTGCCCTGCGATCCACGCCGGGGGCAACTGGGGGCAACTTTCCCAAGAGTTGCCCCCATAAGTTGGCCGAAAACGTCGAGTTGCCCCCAGCCTTCTTCAAACCCACGGAGGAGTTGCCCCCAATGCTTTCCAAACTATTGATTGATAGGACGAAACCGCAAGCCAAAAGTGTGCGACTTTCGGACGGTCGCGGGATGTACCTCGAAATCTCGCCCGCGGGCGGTAAATGGTGGCGGTTCAAGTACCGCTTCGCCGGCAAGGAGCGGCGGATCTCGCTCGGCGTTTACCCCGACGTTCCACTCGCCGCCGCGCGCGAGAAGCGTGAGGAAGCACGCCGGCAAGTCGCCGCCGGCATCGATCCGGGCGAGCAGCGCAAGGCGGCCAAGATGGCCTTGGTCGAGAGCACCGAGAACACGTTCGAGGCCATCGCGCGGGAGTGGTTCGGACTGTTCTCGACGAAATGGGTCAAGGGTCATGCGGACAAGATCATCCGCCGGCTCGAGCTCAACGTGTTCCCGTGGCTGGGTTCTCGACCGATCAAGGCGGTCAAGGCCCCCGAGCTTCTCGCGGTTCTGCGACGGGTCGAGTCCCGGGGCGCCAACGAGACGGCGCACCGGGCGCTTCAGGTGTGCGGGCGGGTGTTCCGATATGCGATCGCCACCGGCCGCGCCGAGCGCGATCCATCGCGGGACTTGAGTGGTGCGTTGGCGCCGATCCAAGAGAGGCATTTCGCCTCGATCACCGAACCCCTGGCGGTAGGCGAGTTGCTACGGGCCATCGACGCATACAAAGGCGCGTTCGTCACGCGCTGCGCATTGCGCTTGGCTCCCTTGGTATTTGTCCGACCTGGCGAGCTGCGCGCGGCTCAATGGGCGGAGTTCGATTTCGCCAAGACGGAGTGGCGGATTCCGGCGAGCCGCATGAAGGCGCGCGTGCAGCACATTGTGCCGCTCTCGACCCAGGCCGTGGCGATCCTCCGCGAGCTGCAGCCGCTCACCGGGAGGTTTCCGTTCGCCTTCCCGAGCGTCCGCAGTCGCTACCGCGCCATGAGCGAGAATGCCGTCACCGGAGCGCTTCGGCGCATGGGCTATACCGGCCAGGACATGACCGGCCACGGGTTCCGCAGCATGGCCTCGACCTTGCTCAACGAGCAGGGTTGGAATCGCGATGCCATCGAGCGGCAGCTAGCGCACGGCGAGCGCGACGCCGTGCGAGCGGCCTACAATTACGCCGAACACCTGCCCGAGCGGCGGCGCATGATGCAGGCGTGGGCGGACTATTTGGAGAAACTCAAGAATGGATCGGGCGACGCAGGGCGTTCTCAAGATCGCGCCGCTTAGGAGCCGAACATTTGTCTAAGCGTTGGGGACGAGCACCCGCGGGGATTTCGCCGTACAGGCGCCGTCCTGTGCGCGCTGACGTGAGCTTCTCGCGCTGTCCGAAATCCGCTCAGAGACGGATGCGCGCGTCGTCCTCGAAAACATCTCGATGGCGACGCGCGTCCCTAGTCCAACGTATCTCGTCGTACACGGCACGCGAAATATGCCGGTGGATCAATGGGGTGGATGAAGCGTGGTACGGGCAAAAAAGGACCGTGCCGTGCCAACCCAATGTGCAGACTGGATTTTTGCGAGCGGCCGTGCCGCCGCCTTTTATCTTGCTATCGCTCGTCTCGAAGGCAGCACATGGCAACTCGTAAACGACAGCGACCTCGCTGCATCGTGATCGCGGGTCCCAACGGAGTCGGCAAGACGACGTTCGCGCGGGAATATCTTCCCGGCGTTGCGCGCGTGATTCACTTCGTAAACGCCGACCTGATTGCGGGCGGATTGTCGCCCCTGAAGCCGGAATTGGCCGCCATCGCCGCCGCCCGAATGGTGCTTCGGGAGATCGATCGGCTGGCATCCGAGCGGGTAGATTTCGCCTTCGAAACCACCCTCAGCGGACGTAGCTACGTGCGCCGAATGGAGGCCTGGAAGCGCGCCGGTTATCGCATCGAAATCGTCTTCCTGCGCCTCAGTTCGGTCGACCTGGCGCTGCGCCGAATTGAGACCCGCGTTCGCCAAGGGGGCCATGACGTACCCAGGCGGGACGTTCTCCGGCGCTTCAACCGCGGCTGGGAAAACTTCCTTGGAATCTACCAACCCATGGCGGTTTCCTGGGCCGTGTACGACAATTCGGGGGCATCGCCGCAGCTATTAGAGAGGAAGAAGTGAAGGCTCCTAAACGTCCCAAACGACGCGATAGTTTCGCCGCAGGCGTCGGTCGTGCCCTCCGTCAGGCAGCGAAGACAGCGCGTAAAACCGCCCGGATGCACGGCACCCCAATCTATATCGTAGAGGACGGGAAAATCGTCGCTAAGAGGCCCTGAGATCCCAAGTGCGCTATTGGTGGGTCAATCAAAATCAGACCTACCGACACGAGGTGGGATTCTCACCGAGCTGTGAAGGATACTAGGCACCTTAAAATGATCCGGGCCTCTTGCATGCCAGTGATGGTATTTATGGTGCCCCACGTGCCTTCCTCGACTTGTCGACTTGCGAGAGGCCGGTACGAAGTGCAGCAAACATCGCGTAGCGAGGCTGATGCGACAAAATAATTTGAGAGCGCTTTACGGCTATCGAACCAGGCGAACGGCGGTCATCAAGCCGTCGGTACTGACCCAATATCTTGCAGCGACAATTCCGAGGACTTCGAATCGGCTCACCGACGACGCAAGAGTCGTGTCCACTGAATCCTGAGAACTCCGGTCATTACAGTTCGTGGGTACCCAAATGGACCATTCTAAAATTTCCGCGGGCGAATGGCCGAGCGTCGAGGAAAAAGCCGACAACATCGCGCAGGCAAAAACGCTGCGAGAGCAGGCGAAGACTGCCGGGATGCGCTTCAACGTCTATCTTCCCCCGGAGCTGGCTGACTGGCTGCTGGGACTGGTAGAGAAAGGGACATTCACCGATCCAAGTGAAGCGGTATACGTAATGCTTCAGGAAGCACGGGAGCTTGAGCCTCATCGCGATTTGCGTTGCGAACTGCTCAGCCGGAGACTACAGGCGGCGGAGCATGATTCGCCCTGTGACATGTTTCCAAGAGCACAGAATTTCCCCTGAAACTGTACAATCTCACCTTGGTGTCTCCGACCCGCGAGTTGAGCCCCCTCAAACTTGATGAACAAGGATGGTGTCCAAGAAAGCGGCGCTCTTAGCCTCGACGAGGTTAGGGCCGTTTTATTCGGCTTATCCAATCGCAGCGGCGATTTCTTCGAGCCGTCGTCAACTCAGGCCATCAAATTCGCCCTGTCGCGACGTGGAAGAGATGCGTCACCCGTCGAAGCGCTCAAGGAACTGCACGACATCGGCGACGCCCAAAAACTGAGCGGCGGCCGCTGGATTCCCAGTACAACAGCGTCCATTCAGGTGGGGTCGGTGTTTGTGCTCTCGTCGGGCATGCCGACCGTGATGCTGGAACGCGCAATAGCTGCACCGGTATTTGGTGATGGAAGCAGCCGCCTGGTGTCGTCGCAGCCCTCTCAAGGCGTCGTTGGATCACATGCCTTCGCTTGGTGGAGTGGTTGCCCCGAGTCGTCCTTAAAATGGACCGAGCAAATTTTGGCTAGCGCAAAATATACGATGCCCGTACTACCCAATTTTGAGTACTTCAATCATTGGGAGCGCTCGGTTTCTCAACGATGGACCCGTTCATTGCCACGAAGCGCTTCCAAGATTGAGAACGCCATTGTTCGGGAAAAGGGACCTGTTGGCACTCTTTACTATCTCTGCAGAATTGAGAACTCGCGAGCGGTGGCCATCCACGAACTTTCTCGGGATTGGACCGAGGCATTTCGCTTAGGATTCGGCTTGCGTTTTCTCGCACAAAATGCTGCGACCTATCACGCGATCAATACTTCGGCACAAAAAATCGAAATTATGGTGCCAAAATACTTGCCGTCCGCGGAACGCATGGTGTTACGCGCATTAGGGCTTGCATTAGGGCCCCAACAGGAGTCTGACGCCTCATTTGCGATGACGTGCAAAATACCTGTCGGGTCATGGGGCAAGATCGAGGAAATGCTGCAAGCGTTAGGCCTGTCCAACGGAGTGGAACACACGTGAGCGACGATTCTTACAGCCTTCGAAACATTAGCCGTGAATTGCCCGCGAAGCTTGCCCAGTATTTAGAAGCTCAGTATCACATTTGGAACGAGGGTCTCGTCAAAGAACGACGTCGCCTCCTAGATCAGCCTGGCATTGTCCATCAGCCCCCGCATATCGAAGCCACGCCCAACTACAAAGCCGGTGCACCATATTCCAAACTCGCTCTTCCTTTGGAAGTGATCGAGCTCCTGGAAAGCGCCAGCGGCAAGATGGGTAACCGCGCAACGGGCATACCCTCGGTGCCTTACGCACATCAATCCGAAGCCTTGGAGGCCTTTTTTACGCACGGCCAGGAACTCGTGATTTCAACTGGCACGGGGTCTGGAAAAACAGAAAGCTTCTTAATGCCAATTATAGGATCGCTGGCGCTCGAGAGGGCGACCCGGCCAAACTCCTATGCAATTCCCGGCGTTCGGGCCCTGCTGCTGTACCCGATGAACGCACTGGTGAACGACCAGATTGCTAGGCTCAGGCGCCTTTTGGGTTCGCCCCAAGTGTCTACTCGACTCGCTCGACCAGATGGCACCGCCGCAAGATTTGGCATGTACATCAGCAGAACGCCGTACGCTGGCCCTGCCTCGGCCGCCAAGAACAATGAAGTCAAGAAGTGGATCGCCCGCTTCTTCGATCAATATTCGGACCAGAAAGAGCGCCTTGATCGAGAGGGGAAGTGGCCTGCCAAGGATTTGACCGCTTTTCGCGTTGATCCGACTCTGACGAAGGCCTCCGACACGGAGCTCCTGACGCGTCAGGAGATGCAGACGCGTGCGCCTGACGTCCTCGTAACCAATTATTCGATGCTTGAATACATGCTGCTACGGCCTGTCGACGCCCCAATCTTTGATGAGACGGAAAAGTGGTTGGCGCAGCCTGAGGGAAATCAGCTCATCGTAGTTCTGGACGAAGCTCACATGTATCAAGGCGCCCAAGGTACCGAGGTCGCTCTGCTTTTGCGGCGGCTAGTTAGTCGGCTGCGAGTCGGTCGCGAGCGGGTACGCTTCATTTTGACTAGCGCCAGTCTTGCGGAAGGTGACGGTGCCGAGGCTCGAATCCGCGACTTCGCACGAAAGCTAACGGGAGCGAAGGAGGACGGCAGTTCATTTTCAATCATTCTCCCGCAACTGGATAAACCACAGCCCGAAGGCGACCCGTCCGCCGAGGAGACCACCGCATTCGCCAACATCGATTCGGTGGCTTTGCGCACCGATGAAAGAAGTTTGACCTCTTCGAACACCGCCGCCCGACCCGTGCTCGCCGCTCTACGCCAACAGGTCGAACCGGCATCTACAGTCAGGGAATTGCGCGACCGCTTGTTCGTGGCGGTTTCTGCTTCACCCGCGTTTAAACGACTGGCGTCGCAAGTCATGGGAAAGCCCACCCCTTACGAGCATCTCGTCAGCATCGTTTTTGGCGCTCATCCTGATCGGCTTGCTGCGCTGGATGGCCTCTTGGCATTGGCGGCATTTGCGCAGCGGGCCTCGGATGAGAAGATCTTGCTTCCAAGCCGCGCCCACATGCTATTTCGCGGCCTCGAGGGCGTCTTCGCTTGCACAAACCCCGCATGCCCTGACCGCGCGGAAGTCAACGACAATTCCATACTTGGGCGTCTTTATGCCAAGCCACAGTTGAAGTGCAGCTGCGGGGCGAGGGTGTATGAATTGCTCACTCACCGAGACTGCGGCGCCGCATACTTGCGGGGATATTTTCGCCCAGACAACGACGAATTTCTGTTGCACGAACCGGCGACTGGGTTGGTGGATCCCAGCAAGACACTGATAGAGACACATCTCCTAGTCGAGCATCTAAGAGATCAGATCGGTGGTTCCACCGACATTTGGCTCCACTCGGCGACTGGCAAGATTGAGCGACTGCGTCCTGCTGGTGCGGGCTATTTGGAGCTGAGGGAACCTAGCTCGGAACCCCGCTTTATCGCAGGCCGCAAGGTCAACACCTTCAACGGGCAGTGCCCGGTCTGCCGCGGTCGATGGAATGATCCCAATCGGCCCAAGATCATGGACCTGGTGACTAAAGGCGACGATCCATTCGCCCACTTGATTGCCACCCAGGTCAAACTGCAACCCGCCAATATCGTGCCTGGCCGACACACGCCGAATGGCGGTCGAAAGTCGCTGCTCTTCTCCGACGGTCGACAAAGGGCTGCGCGCCTAGCCCGCGATGTTCCTCGTATCATTGAGCGAGATGCATTTCGTCAGGCAATTCTGCTAGCGGCGCGTAACCTGAGAGCGATCAAGCCAGAGGCGCGCTTAAACGATTCGTGGATCTACGTTGCATTCGTCGCCGCGTCCGCGTCCCTCAATCTTAGATTCTTTGACGGCGATGATTTCGCGACACTTCTGAGTCACCAAGAAGAATTCCAACGATTGCACAAAGGAGACCTCGCCGAGGCGCTCGAGGACCGCTGGGAGCGCGCATCGCCGCAGCGCTTTCGGGTGGAACTCATGCGCACAGTGGGAAGCCGGTACTACTCCGTGTCGGCTCTCGGCCTCGGGTACGTAGCGCCGCGTAAAAGCAAACAAACCGAACTGTCGGAAGCATTGGCGAAGCATGGTTTCAGTGACGAAGACGTAAAAGCGCTGTCCGTCCTGTGGATCCAGGACATGCTCAAAGACATGGCGCTCTACTCGAGGGATTTCGCGAATCTAACGATTCGCCGCCTTGCGGGCGATGGGTATGTACGAGAGGTCGGCGCGCTGTCTGGATTCACGCGGGAGCAGAAAAAGTTCCTAAAGACCGTAGGCGGCGCCGGCCCGATTGAGGACGAGCTGCGGCGAAGCCTCGCATCTCAGGTGGGGAGCACAGATCACTTCACCCTCAACGAGACGGCTCTCCAATTGGTTCCGGCTCTCGATCAGCCGTGGCATCGCTGTAGTGTGTGTACGTTTCTTTCGCCGGTCATTTGGCGAGACGCATGTGCCGCTTGCGGCCATAAAAACATAGTTCTTGTCCCTAGAGGCGGGGATGTGTACCTGCGTGCCAGAAAGGACTTTTGGCGGCAACCAGTCGAGCGAGTTCTACAGGGAACCGAAAGTCCGTTCACCCTTAGTGTCGAGGAGCATACGGCGCAACTCGGCTACAGAGACGTAGAAGAGGTGGAATCCACCACGGAGTCATTTGAGCGCCGGTTCCGTGACATTTTGATTGGCAATGAGGACTCCATTGATGTGTTGAGCTGTACGACTACGATGGAGGTCGGCATCGACATAGGCTCTCTGATCGCAGTGGGTCTCCGCAACATGCCGCCGTCGCGCCACAACTATCAGCAACGAGCTGGGCGAGCGGGGCGCCGAGGTAGTGCGGTCTCAACGGTAGTTACATACGCACAGAACAATCCTCACGATGCGCATCTGTTTGATAATCCCACGGAGCTTATTGCGGGTGCGCCGAGTCTACGCGGCCTCGATGTCGACAATCCGGCCTTGGTCGAGCGTCATGCATTTGCGGAGATACTGCAGGAGTTCTTTAAAGAGACAAAGGACAACTCAACCGACGCAAGCATTTTTGCCACCCTAGGAAAGACAGCCGCCTTTTTTGCTGAATCTGGTGCTGGAACGTTGGCGGACCTCAGAGATTGGCTTAGCGGAAAAGAAGGGATGGAAACTCTCGGTCGCGTCGATGCATGGTTACCTAAGGGTGCCGGTATCGATGCTCGCGAGTGCGCTAGACGGCTGCTGGGACGACTCGAAGGTCTTCAAATCCTCGGGAGCGGGCGTCTGCAGAAAGATGAGGAAGATCTTATTGAGTTCTTCTTTGCTCACAGCGTCTTGCCGGCATACGCATTTCCACGCGATTTGGTAGCGCTTGAAATTGAGAAGGATCCAGTGAAGGGGGAAACATTGGAGCGCCCGCAGCAGGGCGCCGCAGTCGCCCTATCGGAATACGCACCCGGCCGTACATTGGTCGTAAACAAGCAGACCTATCGTGTCGGCGCGATTACCTCCTCATCTCTCGTCGATCTTCGCGATCGCGCGGTCGAAATGTTTAAACAGGACAGAGACTATGTTCAGTGCCCGGAGTGTCTTTATACGGAGGAGCCAGGATCACGGGCGCCCCAAAGCCCTTGTCCCACGTGCTCCACGGCATTGGACGCAATTACGGTAGTTCAACCCCAAATCGCGTGGCCCGAGGGCCGGGGCCCGGTCGACGAACTAGACGACGATCAGACAATGACGGACACGACGCTCGCGCAGCTACCTGTGCCATCGAGCGATAAAGCCTTTCAATCCCAGGAACGGTTCGGTGTCAACTGCACGAGAAAATTTGGAAGGCAAGTACCCCTGATTGTCGTGAATCGGGGCCAAGTGGTCGATGGCGTGCCCACAGGATTTCAGGTCTGCGAGCGATGCGGGCATGTCCCGTTGAACGGCGACGCCTACACGACGCACCGTCGCCACTATGCGCCCCCTCGAGGTACGCGTGACGGCTTGTGCACCGGCACGGCACGACATGTATACCTGGGCTACGAATTTCGGACGGATGTGTTCTTGTTAGAGACGCAATTGGCCGCTCCGTTTGTATGCAGCTTAGGAGACGAGCAGGGGCAGCCGGCACTTCGGGCCGCCTGTTTATCTCTTGCGAACGCCCTCGCGCTTACGGGGTCGAGTGTCCTGGGTATTGATCAGCGCGAACTCCAGGCCGGATATCGCATCAGGCGGGGCGATGGCGGAAACGCGCTCGTGGAAATATACCTCTATGACACCCTGACAGGGGGAGCCGGCTATTCAAAGCTCGTAGGCGAGAACGCGGCAGAGATCTTTAGGAAAGCTTTACGCGATCTTGACTCTTGCGATTGTGATTCGTCATGCACGCGGTGCCTGAGGACTTATCAAAATAGGTTGAGCCACGCAGCTCTCGACCGACATCTAGCAATACAACTGGGATTGCAATGTCGCGACGGCACAGTGCCAGCAATCACGACCGCATCCGCACAGCGGCAGGTCCTGATGCCGCTTGCGGATATTCTTAGATTAGAAGGGTGGTCGTTAAGTGATACTCGGGCTATCGCACTAGTTGCGACGAAAGGCCCCTCAAAAAAGGCCATCGCTGTCCGTCCCTCCCTGCGTAGCTATGAGGCGGATCCGCCAGAGTGGAACTCCGCAGTCGTGTTCACAGAATACGAGTTGATAAAGGATCTCCCAGCATGTCTTCTGAAAGTGTCATAGGTTCTAAGTAATGCCGATCATCAAATTGACAGTGCGTGAGGCGCAGCTTCGCCGCCGCGTGCGGGCGCACTTTAAGAAGTTGGGATTCGGCAAGGATGAGAACGGGGAGCTGGTACCGCCAAATGTCGACAAGGAGGGCTATAGGGAGCTGCATGCGCCCCAGCGTGCGGAGCGCCTGGCCGAAGAGGCAAAATTCTTACAGTCAAAACAGCGCAAACTCATTGGTCATTTTGCTTCTGGAGCGGATGTCGATGTCCCAGGGCTTCGGGTCAGATTGGAGCTAATTGAGAATTCATGCTGGCAATCCGACCTATTTCGCTTTGCCACCCTTTTGTGGAGCATTCCCGTTTCGAAGGGTTTCGGTAGGAGGCTGCGATTTCTAGTCTGGGACGATAGCACCCAAAAACTGATCGGTTTGTTCGCTCTCGGAGACCCTGTATTTAACTTGCGCGCACGAGACCAACTCATTGGATGGACCGCTCATGCGCGAGTCAGCCGCTTGGTCCATTTGTTGGACGGATATGTCATAGGGGCAGTGCCACCGTTCAACAAGATCCTGGGAGGGAAACTGATAGCAAGTTTGATGCGGACCCAGGAAGTGGTATCCGCGTTCCGAGCTAAGTACGGCGCCAGCGAGGGAATAATTAGCGGTAGTGCGAAGAACGCGCATCTCGTAGCTATCACGACGACCTCTGCGCTTGGTCGCTCGGCTGTCTATAACAGGTTGCGCTTAGCAGGCATAAATTACCTGGAGTCCATCGGTTTCACGGGCGGCTACGGTCATTTTCATTTCCCCCGCCCATTGTTTGATGAAATGCGAGACTATCTTGTCTATCGAAAGGACCCCTACGCTAACAATCATCAATTCGGTGACGGGCCTAATTGGCGACTTCGATCGATCCGTCGCACGCTGCATTTACTCGGAATGAATCCAGACCTTGTCAAGCACGGACTCGCCCGCGAAGTATTCGTTTCTCACGTCGCGGATAATGCCCTGGATATTCTGTCTGGGAGACGGAAAAGGCCAAAGTATGGATCGCTACTGACAGCCGCCGCTGTAGCGCAACTCGCGGTCAATCGGTGGATGTTGCCGCGGTCGCAGCGCGACGACAGTCATCGGCATGTAACGCGAGAAGAAACCTTAGCGCAGATTACCAGTGTTGCTCGCCAACGTATTCAAGGAAAGGAAAGTGCTCAGCGCAATAGATAGCGCCACCGGAATCGAGGTCGCCGCGGCGCGGGATGCCCCGAGGCGCGCCTACAACTGTCCCTATTGCGGCAAGCGAGCGAAGCTGCGCAGCGGTTCGATGCGGGTCTATTTCGCTCATGCAAACGGTGTCGCCAACGAGGAGTGTGAGCTCTACACGTCTCCCCGAATAGAATACAGGGGCCGGCGCTACCCCCGATCGGTGCCTTCTGAAACGCAGACGTTCTTACGAACTGGTCACTTAGCATTCGGCATTGGACCGGGCGGCCCGGAACTCGCGTTGTTTCTTCCGCCAGTGAACCCAGGGGACGAGTGGGCTGGTAGTCTTCAAGTCACAGCGGGCCGCGTTTCCCGCACGTTTCGTTGTGCGCACTTGAAGCAAGGCCGATCGTGCAAATTTCCTTTGACGCAAGGAACCTGGGCGGTAACGCCGAGTGGCGAGATTGCGGAGGAATACCTAGAGCGGATCGACATAGGTCCACAATCGTTGGCAGAGGGCCAGAATCTATTCGATGCATCGCGAGACCTGGGAAGGCAGATCCTACCGGGCGAGAGTGTGTATGCGGGAGATTCGTTGTGGTGGCTAAGTCGCAACGAGATTGCCTTGCCGCCGCTTCTGGAAAACGTCGCCTCAATCAGCCAAGTTGATTCATACAACAATTGGTTTGCTTATAGGGTCGAATTGCAGCCCGAGCTACCCATGGCCAATCAGAGGGACATGCTGGCGAAATGGCTGCAGCGGAAGGTTCGACCCAAACCCGCGAGGGTATGGATCGAGGAACCATACGTCTGGGGACATTCCGACCAGGGGCTTCCTATCTTTGATGTCAGCGCCGCTCGAGTAGTCATTCAGTCTGAGCAGCTGGTCGACATCGCTGTTCGAGCTATTGACACCGGCAAGGTGGTGGTTGCGGGCCACTCGAGCAACCAGCTGATGTGGAACGATGCCAGAGAGGGCCAATGGGAGCTAGTGGTCAATGGGGTGGTGAGGGACCTCTTCCTTGTTTTGCCTGTTGGTCCGTGTCCCAGCAACCTTCTCGCGAGTATCGACGGAGGTAATTTCATTGAGTTTGCGAGCGTCCAGGCGGAGCTCGATAAGCGCCCCCCGGGCATGACGGCATATTGCTCGCTCGATTTAAAATGGGGCGACGACTCCGTGGCGGACCTAATCAGGCTAAATGGAGAACGCATATCGACCAAGGGCCAGCAGTTGGTGTCTCTCAAGTTGCGCGCCGGCTCAGCGCTTTCAATCGACAAGGTCGGAGAAGCGACGCTTGCTCCGCTTCCAGTCCAGGCTGTCTCCGGCCCAAATCTCGACTATCTTCGTCATCGCGCCGCATGGTTGTTGAGCGTGGCATCCTCTGCCATCACCCGGGAGTCTGAGCGTGTCCGCGTTCCACTGATATGGCAAAGGGACCCTGTGATTCGTCAATTGATGAATCGAGTCTGGACAGTCACGCTCGCACCACAAGTCAGGCAACTCCAAAGACTACTGGAGCAAAACCAGTGATACCCCACGACATCAATCCGCAAAGATTTCAGAGTCTTCTACGGTATGGAATCGATGGCGAATCTTTGTTCCAGTTTTTTAAAGAAAGCAAAGCGGCACTCCTGAGTGTGGGTGCGAAGGTCGGCAACCTTCCGCCTAGCCCCGAGGCTGCCCGAAAGGTCATAACTGGATTTAATGCAAAGGCGCATCGTGTCTTTGGGAAGTGGATCGCCGCCAAGGCTGCACGAGGGAAGACGATCAGCCACCCCGCGGACGAACTCGTCGACCGGCTACGCGCGATCGAGCTGGGGGAGCAGGAGATGGCTGAAGAGGAGCAGAAAGCTCTTCACGTGAGTGGCTTGCAGCAGTATTACTCCGAACAGCCAGCGCCTCGCTGGATAGAGTTCCTTCGGACTCCCATTGGAGGTCACGCGAACGAAGCCGATGCTCCGGGACCCGCAGATTGGGCCGCGCTCCTGAGATGGTGGCTCGGGGCTGGGCCTAAGCCTAGGGATGGCCTCGTGGGTGCGGTGGCGAGCTTACGTGCGGCGATCGACGAGAGTGACCCGCAATTGCTTGAGGATTTGCCGGCATTCAAGGGTGCGACCACGGAGCTTCGTAATCAAATAACACAAGCTCATCAGCTACAGCAATTATCGACCGCCGTCCTTGGTGTTGTTGCAGAGGGACCCCCTCTACAGGACTTTGACCCGGATCTCGATTACTCGCAGATGGCGGTGATCGCAACCAATCGCTCATCGAAGGTCACTGAGCCCTTCTTCGTGTCGGCAGAGGCATTTATCACCGACTCTGGAGAAGTGTTTTCTCTATCGCCCACGGATATGAGGCGTGCCCTGCCGAAAGATGGTCGAATCGTCTTGCACAAGGATCGTGGGTTTCCGAGTGCCCCTGCGATTGGCGAGTCCTTGGTATACGAAGTTCAGGACTATGAGACGGATTTGCCCGTTAAGGTTAAGGCGATCGGTTCCATCCCTGAGCGACTGTTTCGCGTGATCCACATACCGGTAACGTCGAAAGAAGCCCATAAAATCCGCGACGCGATTGTGGTGTACGCGCGCTCGCCCGGTGCCCGGTTGGCCGTGTTCGTCACTTTGGACAAGGTTTGTCTTCGTCCTCGAGGCGATAACATTCAGAATGTGCTAAGCCCGGCATTTGACTGGCATCTCGAGAGGTGGGATTCGTTGAAGGGCATAGAGCTTGCCAACGGCGCATATGTGGTGGGTCCGTTGCCCTCTGCTGCCTTGGGGTTGGATTGTTCTCCATTGTCATCAGCGGCTCGTCGCTTACTAAAGTTGTTTTCCCAACGCGGCGATAGTAAGACATCGAAAGGGCAACGTGACCTGTTGCAAGAACTGCTTTCGAGTGACGATTTGAACTTCGAAGATTCCACAAAGGAGAGACTGCGAAACAATATCGATTCAATCGGCCGCGGAACGGACGACTTCGACGCTTTGATCAGCGATCTTTTGCGATCGAAGCCAATTCAGGCCGATATAGAGAGGCGTGTTATCGAGAAGGTGGACGCACTCGCAGCCGAACGCGCGAAGGAGCTTCAATCAATAGAGTCCTTACAGCGCGAAAAGGCGAACCTGGCGAAAGGTATCGAACGCCTTCGAGAGGACGCCGAAAAGAAAGCAAAGGCGGTACGAGGCGCTATACAGAAAGCATTCGCAAACACGCGGGCAAAGGAATTGGAAAGTTTAGGAGAACTCGCGGTGTTTGAGGCCTTGCTTTCTCGCAGATCGGAGTCTGCCTCGGCAGCGACCACCGCATCGCATCAGGCAGGCACTGCGCCAGAAATAGCGTGGAGTAACCCGCTAACTCCGTCCAACATGCCACTTGGTCGCCTTTTCCGTGAGTTTGGACTCAATTCGCAAATAGCGGAGAGCGTCGAACAAATTGTTGGCTTGGGTACTCGCTTGGGGCTTCCAATTGTAATCACTGGTGTGGGTGCTAATCACTTAGGAACGCAATTGGCTGCAGCCTTATGCACGAAATCATGCGTCGTTGGAGATGTAGTGATTGGACTTCTTGGCTCCTCTGGAGTTGCCGCCAAGATGGCCGAAACAACAGCGGATGCGATACTCCTTCGGAACGCAAACTTGTCTGATCTTAGCGTATATGCATCAGATCTTTTATCGTTGATATGTCAGTCGGCGCTCGAAAAGGCGCCGACTTCTCAAAGAATGACGGTGTTGCTTACAGCGGTTACCGGCCCGGCCAGTCTTGCTATGCCAGACGAAGTTAGGCAGTTTGCCTTGAATCTGAATTTGTTGACTATCGAGGATGCTTTGGCCAATCCTCCAACCACTGGCATCGTTGAGAATGTACTCTGGAGAAGGCTTACAGCAAAAGTGGAAAAACTTGAAGAACGTGAGCCAGAGGTGGGGCGAACCTTCGTTGATCTGCGAGCCCTCATGAGTGTCGCCGCCCAATGAAGTCCGCGCTGGTGCGCCGCATCGTCAGTAAGTTTGAAGAGATGGAACGGGCCGATCCGAATATCTCGCAATGCTCCCTACCTGCAAAAGCTAATGAGTGCTCCGTCCCAAAGCCCGCGAACTAATCGACGCACGCCGATTGGCATCCCATGAATTCGAATTCATCGAAGATCTGATCTCCGGTGCCTGAGTCTCCGACCCGACCCAGCGAAACCACGGTGAAGCGTTTGTTCGCGCACTCTGGGAACCGCTGCGCGTTTCCGCGGTGCACGGAGCATCTTGTTCAAGGTGAGACCGTGGTGGGGGAGATCTGCCACATCCAGGCGGCGCGCCCGGACGGGCCCAGGTATGACCCGCACCAGTCCGCGGGCGAACGTCACGGCTATGACAATCTTGTTCTGCTCTGTGCGAATCATCACAAAGTCATCGACGATGACCCGGTTGCCTACAGCATGGAGCGCTTGCGCCAGATAAAGTCCGACCACGAGGCGCATCACGCGGACCTCGCCAGCAGCGAGATTGAGCGTGGAGCGAGGCTCCTCATCGATCAGTCGGTGATTGCCGTGAACCAAACCGGCGGAATCGCAGCGCACACGGTTCACCAGACCATCCACGTCCATCCGCCGACAGACAGTGGCGTGTCGCCTCGCGTGGCGGCGCTCTGCCGCCTGCGAGGATTTCATCGGGAGCGGATCGACAAGATCACGGCGGCCGCCGCGCCGGTGGAGCTGCTCGATGGGGGCATGCTTGTCCTGCACGTGCTGCCGCTCAGTTCCGCAGAGCAGTCGAGAGCGCAAGCGTTTGCGGAGATTTCCCAACAGCCAGGGCGCTTTCCGCCGATCAAGGGCTCAGTGCTGGGTACCCGAATCAACCACGAAGGCATGCTGACGGCTTCCAACGCTAAGGGATTCAAAGAGCCCCAGCGAGCCTATGTAATGGTCTTCCTTTCGGGCGCGCTCGAGGCGGTGGCGTCTTCTCTCTCCCGCGGCGCCGACCAGCGATTCATGCTTTTGCCCGACATCGAGGCGATGATCGTGGAGTATGCAGCCCTTTACACGCGCCGGCCGGCGGCCTGCGGAATCGAGCCGCCGTTTGCGGTGTTTGTGAGCCTCATCGACGTCAAGGACCGAGAGATGCTGCACACCTCCATTCCGGTCGGTGCATTCCCGGAGGACCTGCCCTCAGGTACACTGGCAGCGGAGCGTCTTGATTTTCAGGAGTGCTTGTTCGAAACAGAGCCCGCCGATGCGCAGGCCTGCGCAACGCTCCTGCGTCCGATTCTCGATCATCTGGCGAACGCGGCAGGACTCACAAAGACGACGTGTTTTGACGACGCCGGTGTCTACATCCCCGAGCCCGATCGCTAACCGATCCTCGCGCAGATTCTCGGCACGCGAATGCCCATCTTTTCCAACCGCTCCATCGCCGGAATGCTCGAAATCATTCGCCCCACCATCGGCGAAGTAAAGGCGCGGGACTTGCGAAAACGCATGGTGGCGGGCGGCGACGCGGCGGTCGCTGCCGAGTGGGAAATCGCGATTGTCGCTTGCCTCGCACGGCAAGGCCGGATTGAAGCCATCACGTCCAAAGAGGGCGTCCGGGAACTGGAAATCAATTATGTGTGCGCCAGCGGTACGCGAGTTGCGATCGAGGTTACGGCTGTCTCGGACCGCTCGTTCCACGATCGAAACCCCGTGCGCGCCTTCACCAACGAACTACTCCGGATCACCTTCAAGCACGAGATTCACAAGCTAGGGGCCATCCACTATCACTTCGGCTCAAAGGACGGTGACAAGGGTCCGCTGCTCGGCATGCCGTCGCGGAAGGAGATGGCGGCGTTTTTTGCATCGGCCGATTTTAAGGCCTTCATTGCCTCGATCCGATCTGCACCAGGTGTTCCCCGATCGCTCCAGTTCGACAGCCACGAGGTAAAGAGTCGTCTCAACTTCGTCCCCGAGACACGCTTCGGCGGCGGATCGCACGCGACATTTACATTGCCGAGCGACGCGGAGGACAATCCGATCACCTCGCGACTGAAATCCAAACATGAGCAGGTCTCCGGCTCCGGCGTGAAGCTGCCGTCCGTCGTGTTTCTGTGCGATGCGGACTGCGATCTGATGGCGAGAGAGCGCGTCGCGGGCGGTACACCTTCCGCGGCCGAGGTCATCGACTTGTTCTTGAACGGTCGTCGCCCCGGACCCTTTCAAGGGGTGCGATCGCGATCGCGGCGGATCAACGGCGTGGTCGCGTGCTGGATTAAGGAGGAGGGTTCGCCCTCCCGCGGCCAAACGCTGACCCGCCGGGTGGTTGCGCGCCTTGTACCGAATCGCGCGCAAACTTACCATCCGTTGTCGGAGCAGGACCTAGAGGAGATTGGTGATTGCATTCGCCACATGCCAGTTCCTGCCCGCTCGCCGGTGAATGCAAGAACGCAGTATTGGTGGCCGGCGCACTACGGCGGGTTGCGTACGGCCGGCGGGAACCTTAGTCGCATGAAAGTCGAAATGTCACTCCTGGCACTGCAGCAGTTGCTTGCCGGCCAGATCTCAACGGACAAGTTTGCCCGCGACAATGCTACCCTCGTCAAGTTCATCAAGCAGGCGACGGATAGCGGCCTTATAATCTCGGCATTCAACATCAGACCCTGCTCGGATGAGGATGACGACTGGGTTGAAATCGAGTTAAATGCGGTGGCGCCCTCCGGGCTATTCAAGGATGATCCCGATGCTGGTACAAGTTGAACGCCTGCCGAGCTTCCCGCGCTCCAGGTCCCCAAACGCTCTTAGCCCTCAGGCCTGGCGCTGCTGATCATGGCACTCGATCACTATGTGTCGCAGGTTCATTTGAAGAATTTCTACTCGTCCGTGCTCGGGGAGCGGATGCATGCGGTACGAAAGTCAGATGGCAAATACTTCACGCCGAATGCCGAGTCCGTCTGCCGAATCGAAGAAGGCAGCACCAATGCCTACTTGACGAAGGACCGTGCGATTGAAGATTTTCTGAAGGGGGTGGAGCCCAAGTACAACGCCGCGGTCAGCAGACTGAACGCGGAGCAGATCGATCGGGAATCGATCTACGCCATTGCCGGGTTTGTCTCGTACGTCGTCACCTGCTCACCGGCCGCGATGCGTCTGCAGGCGGCACCCGTAAAGGCGATGCTCGAAAGTTCTGCCCGAGCGCTGCATGCCGCGGGCGCCTTCCCCCCGGCACCGGCGGCACTCGGCGGCGCGAGCCTGACGGAGCTTCTGGGTAGGGGCGATCTTAAATTCAAGGTTGATCCGAAGTATCCGCAGGCGATTGGCATCGCGAACATCTTGAAGATGGTGCTCGTCTTCGGTAACTCGGCCTGGGAGCTGCTGCGAAATCCCTTCACCAATTGCCCGTTTTTCACGAGCGACTTCCCAGCGGCGATCGAGTCCTCGAACGATCCACGGGTTCTGAACCGCATTGTTCCCTTGACGCCCTCTTTTGCGGTTCGCCTGTGCCCCGATATTTCCCTTGATCGCGCCGAGCTTGACTTTGATTTTCGACACTTTCGATGTCGGACGCGGGAAGTTGAGCGAATTGAGCTGGAGGAAATGAACCGATTGCTCGTGCAGTGCGCCGAGGATCACGTCTTCTTTCGCGACGATGACGCATGGGTCAGACCCTTCATTGCCAAGCACGCGGGCTATCGGCTCGAGACTCGGACGCAGGAACTCAACACGGGCGATGGGACACTGTTGATATCGCAGCAGAAAATCGTGTCGCGCTAGTGACGCGCCCGCCGCACGAGCAGCATCGTGACTTCCGGCGAGAATGGTCTATGACCGAGGGATGAGACGAGGAGCAATGTCGGCTGCGTGAATGACAGTCCCTAACCCGAAACATCTGGCTCGCTTCCAAAGCTTAAGGCTGGCCCCCCTCGAGACGCGGCGGCTTCTGCGGGATCGCTTTGAGCGAAAGCTTCGCGTCTATCGTCAAGGGCGCTACGTGAACCCAGATCTGCGGCCGATACCGGACGAGCAGATGCTTCGTCTACTGCAGGGATTGCAGATCACGGTTGTTGCCGATTGGTCGATCGCCGAGAAGACCTACGCCGACGCCAACCCGCCGGTAGAAGCGAAGGACTTGAAAGCGCTGATTGAGGCCGGATGGGTGCGAAGCATTTGGGGGCGGATTGCGGCGGGGCAAGAAGTTCGCCTGGCTGTCTATCGTGCGGCAGACGGGACTTCCGAGGCACTACGAGCGCTGTTCTCACGTCTTCACGTGCAAACCTACCAGGGGACCGAGGCTCTTCGCGCCGACGCCGCCCTCGGCGCGCTTCTTGCCGCGGTGGAGAAGGGGGAGAAAGATCCCAATCAACTTTCCTGTCGGAATCCGGCTTGGGTGGCGTCACGTCTTTGGGAAGAACGATCAACGGTCCCTGAAACTCGCAGTCTTCGCCGTTGGGTTGATCGATGGGGTCTTTTGCAGCAGCCGCCACTCGTTCCGAGCCATGTGTGGGGCCGGGCGGATGCTGAAGCATTTTGTGCGACAGCGATCGATGTGATTTCCACGGAATCAAGTCTGACTGGTTGGCCCGAAACTCGGGCGGCCTATCTGCAACGATACGCTTTGGTTCACAGCGCTTCCGTAAGTAGCGTCGAGTCATGGGTCCCGTCGCCCCCACGCACGCTGGTGGACCGTGCCCTCTGGCTCGAGGGTCGTGGACTCGAGGAAAGCATCCACGAAACCTTTGAGACTTGCGGTGACATTTTCGGACTGGTGCGCCTGCTCCTCGCCGATGCCGCCGCGGACGATCACGCGCCGGCGCCCCACCCGATGATGGTGCGGCTGACGGAGCTAGGTGTGCAGCGTGCGGAGCTCTTTCTCGAGCTGCTATATCGGATGCGTGCGACCCCGAAGCTATTGGCGGACCTGCTCCTTCATCCGCCAAGTGCCGCGCTCACGTGCCTGCTGATTGCACAGTGGCGAACGGCGCCAAACCCCTGGGATCGTACGTTGGTCGAGCGGGATGACAGGGTGGGACAAGCGGACGCGCTTGCCGACGCAGCCGCGATTCTAGGCGAGTATGTCAAAGATGGAAAGACCGACGTGGCAGAAGCAGCCGCGCTTCTCAATTGGTTCCATGACCGCGCAGGCCCCGCGTTTATCGAGGATTCGGCAGGCCGCGACACGCTGCGCGAAACGCTGCTACGAGAATTAGCCAGTGTGCCCAAGACCACGCTGCGCGTCATGGTGACATCGCTTGACGAAGCGGGCGTCGACCGCGGCCTCGGCGCCTCGGAGTTTGCGACGGTTCTTGAGCTCGTCGATCTGGGCGCACTCGCAGGAGAGATTGAGCTCGCGCCAGTCGTAAACGCCTACGTTCAATCGGTACGCAGGGGAGACTACGGCTTGAACGCGCATCGGGTCGGCGCCGCCGGCGCGGCCGCATTGGCGCACATCGCAGCGCGGACGCCTGAGCTTCGCCGAGAGTTTCTCTACCCCTTGGAGGTGTCCGAGCGCCTAGCCGCGGGCAAAGACGACAATCCCTACATGCTTGCAGATTCGATTGGCCGTTCTATCCGAGCGCACATTCGCGTCTTGTGTCGCGCGCTCATCGGTTCCCCCGAGGCAATCGCGCCTGACATCGCGGATGCACTCAACGCTGCGGTGAGGATCGGCGCTCTCGATCATAAGGAAAAAGGGCGCGTTGCGGCCTTCGCTCCGCGGTTTGAGCGCTCGACGTCCGGCCCCATGCCCGATCGCGAGCTGGCGGCTGATCTTGCCGCCGCGCTACACGTGCTGAGCGGTGCGCAACAAACTGCGCTGCTCGAGGCAATTCTTGAGACCGACGAACAGTTACTTCTGGCGCAGCTCTTGTCTCGAAGCCCGCCCTCCCTTCGCGCCCGCATAAGGCTACGCATCAGCGCACTCGCACCGGCCGACGCTGGCGTCATTCGCTCACACTGCGAGCTGCAGGCGCGCATCGACGAGCTCCTGACGGCCGGTGCCGCGGATGCCGCCGCGCTCTACATGGAAGCGGAAATGAAGCTCGATACGCGGGGTCCGGTATCTGGTCGCGAACTCACGCGATTTCAAAACCAACTCCGTTTGCTCTACCTGCGAAACAACTGGTCGGCGATCTTGAACACATCGGCGCCCGGATTGGGGCCCGCACCCGATAATGAAGCCGCGCAGGAGTCGCTCAAATTTTTCAAGGCGATAGCGGTGCTCAAAGGCCCGAATTCCGACCCCGTGGCAGCTGGAACGGCATTTGCGGAGCTGTTTGCGCGCCGCCCGACAACCGCGCTCGCGACCAACTGGTTCGCGGCCGAGATCAGCCGCTTCCTGAAGGATGACCACTTTGGAATCCTGAAGGGGTCCCATGCCCAGGAGGCGCGGGGGGCTTTGGCCGAACTCGAACGCATGCTGCCCGTCGCCCCAGCGGGTGTTGCGTCGGACAATGAGGTGATCGAGTGCAACAAGGCCCTGCTTCTTCTTGCCTTGGGCGAGCCCGGGCAGGCACTAGCAGTCATGAGCTCTGTGGCGCCCGTGCGGTTGCAGGACACGGTGGCGGCGTACCGCGCCATCGCGCTCGCGCGGCTGGGTGATACCCGAGAAGCCACCGCAGTCCTCGACGCGGCCGAACATACCCATGGTGTGACCACGGTCCTTGGGGCCGCCCGCGCCCACATTGCGAGCAACGCGCCATTCAACGCTGTGCCCGGCGTTTCTCTTCAAGAGGACTTGTTCCAGGACGTTGCTTCTGCCATCGCGCGGTTCAAAGGCATGAACCCTCTCGAGCAGGCCCGCGCGCTGCATCCCGGCAAGGACCCCTTCGAGTCGTTGGTGGTCGAGTATGTCAGGGCCGCCGCAGACAGCGTGGTGTCGCTCGTTCCTATGATGAAGGGCGTCCAGATTGATGAAATAGAAGATGACCTGACGGCTTTCATTCAACATCTCCTCGCGGGGCGGGTGCAGTTCCTGGGGTGGTCTCTTGCGGACCAGTCCAGGGGCGGCTTCACTGCGAAGGGGAATCCGGGAGAGCGCGACCTGGTTTTGATGTGGGGCAACACCGTTCTGGCGTTGATCGAAGCGGTCGTTTGCGATCGGTCACTCACCCATGATTCAATGCTCGCCGATCTTGAGAGTCACTTTCAAAAGTTACTCGGCTATGGCAACCCGCGGCTGTTTTTCCATCTCACGTATGCATTCACAGACGATCTGGCCGAACTGATGAAGACCCTTGAGTCGATCGCGCAGTCGGCACACCCGCCAGGGTTTGCCTTCAAAGGGATCGAGCGGATTCCACGCACCGACTCTCGGCCCCCTGGATTTGTTGGCCGCTACAGTTCAGATTTCGGTGACGAGGTGAAGGTCATTTTTCTGGTGCTAAATCTCGGGCAATCGCGACAGCGGCAAGCGGCCAAAATGGCCGCGGCGACCAAGGCTCGCAAATCCCCGAGGTCTAAGAAGGATTCTCAGCCGTAGTGTGACGCGAGGTCACCATGCAGACGGCGAAAGCGCATCTCGATCATACGACACACGATAAGATGGGCGTTATCACACGCTCCAACAACCCAAACCCATGGCTCACCGATACCAGCATGTCGAACATGCCATCCTCACCCTCGTACTCAAGCACGGCCACCACAAGGCTTAAGCAAACACACTGCCGCGTTTCGCGAATGTCCTCCGCCCGACATTCCCCGACGTCACCACCCGCGAAATTATCGACACGCTCAAGCGGCTTGAGCCTCAGTACCTTACGCTCTGGAAGTTCGGTTCGGCCTTCGCCCGACTGGTGCAGTACTCCCAAGGCGAGATCGATGACGAGTACCTGTTCGGCGAGGGTGACTTCTGCGTTCAGCGGACGCCACAGACAGACCCTTACACCCAGGAATTGGCGCTGGAACTCGGGCTGCAGTAGACAACTATGACGTTGGCGATCAGCCAGGCGGGCCGCCAGGCGCGATTTGAACAATGGGAGAAGCTCGGCCTCGCCCGCGTGAAAGCTGACTTGATGCACAACGGCGGCCGCGGAGTAGTCGGGAGCACGCATGAAGTGCAGGATTTGGCGTGGGAATGGGTATATAGCAAAGAGGCGGGGAACGCTGCTGCGAGTCAAAACACGCCTGTAGCCCCATTGGCGCTTATCGCCGAGGAGCGGATCGAGCAGTTGGGCGCCATCAAATGCAGCCAGTTCAACCTGAAAAAGCTCATCCGCCTTTGCGAGGAAATCAACGTCGTCTACGCGGCGGGCTGCTATTTCGCAACCGCCATGCTAATTCGCGGTGTGCTCGACCACGTTCCCCCGCTGCTCGGCTTCAATACGTTCGCCGAAGTCGCAAACAACCATGCCGGTGGGGGCAAGTCCTTCAAGGACCATATGGAGCATTTGCACAACGCGTCTCGCAAAGTCGCCGATTCCTTTCTGCACATGCCCATCCGCCAGAGCGAGACGCTGCCGACTCCGCAGCAGGTGAACTGCGGTCAGGACCTGGACGCGCTGCTGGCTGAAATTGTGCGGGTCCGGCAATGACAGAGCGCTCCGCCCTTGTCGAATTAATCAGCCCGCATGAACTTGCTGCAAGCGGCGGCATCGCCCCGCGCTGTTCCTCAATATACCGAGGGCGGCCGAGCGCTTCTGGGATTTCTTCACCGCTCCGCCACGAACCTCGTGAACTGCATCGCGGCTGCTGCCGTTACACCCCCAATCAATGGGTAATACCTGGATCGTCGATCTGCGTCACTACCTCGATCCATCGGGCGCGTTCGCCGATATGCCGCCCCGCGCGAGGCTCCTTGCGGAGTATTTCGCCAGCATCGTTGTCGATGCCACGACTAACCTCGATGGTGAACCGAGCGTTCGCTGTCGCCGCCGTCCAGGACGCCGCCGCTGCTCCGGTACCGTCATGTCCTATCCTGCTGCCGATGATTTGGACCGCATTCACTGGCACTGCCCCGTCTGCAACGACAATGGATTGATCAGCGGCTGGCAGAACACGCTTTGGGACGGGTTTGCGGTGAACGAAGAGGCACATTAGAGAAGTCGCCGAACGGCTCTGTTGATGGGCTTATAGCCATACTCGATTTGGAAAGTTTCTCGATATCGTAGCCAGGCTGCGATTTGGGAGATTTTCTAAAGTTGGGGTCGGACTCGCCCGGTATCTGGATGCGCTGGGCGACCCGGGTTCGAGCAGAGAGACCGGCCGATTGGGTAATTAAAGAGCCATGTTCAAAGATATGGTGCTATTATTACCCACCATGAAAACCCGCGACCGAGACAGAGCTCTCAAGGCCTTCCGCGATCGGGGCGGGACGCTGCGCACGCGCGATCTGATGGCACTGGGCGTACACACCGACGTCCTCTATGCCCTGCGTCAGGAGGGCCGCATCATCGAACTCGGCCGCGGACTCTATCGTCTCACCGAAGCAGGCGAAGCCGAGCACCCGGACCTCGCCGTGGTCGCAGCACGTGCCCCGACCGCGGCCGTCTGCCTGATCAGCGCCCTTTCCTACCACGGCATCACCACCCAGATCCCATCTGCCATCTCCCTCGCCGTGCCGCGCGGCAGCTACCACCGGATCAAAATGTCGATTCCCGTGACCGTGTATCGCTTCGATCCAAAGACCTTCCTCGAGGGACTAGAAACGCATCGGATCGGGGGCATGCCGCTCAAGATCTACAGCGTCGCGCGAACCGTCGTTGACTGCTTTAAGTTCAGGAACAAAGTAGGGCTCGACATCGCACTCGAAGCGCTTCGTCTGGCACGACAACGCAAGAAACTGCAAAACCGGGAGCTCCTGCACTACGCACGGCTGCTGCGAGTCGAAAAGCCCATGACGCCCTACCTGCAGGCCATCGAATGAAAAACTCGCAGGTGAAGAATGTGGTGGCCTCCGTGCTCGCGAAGCTTCGCAATACCTCGAGGTCGAGCGGTGTGCCCTTTCAACAGGTCCTCCAACAGTACGCGATGGAGCGATTTCTGTACCGGGTCTCAATATCAAAGCATGCCGCGACGGTCATTCTCAAAGGGGCGCTACTCCTGAAGACAATCGGCATTCCGAGAGCCCGACCCACCCTGGACATCGACATGCTGCGCAAAGGCAAAGCCGATCAGACGAGTCTCATTGCGCTCGTCAAAGACTGTGCAACGCTCGACGTTGAGGTGGACGGCCTTACCTTCCTCGCCGACAGTGTGACCGCCGAAGAAATCACCAAGGACTCCGAGTACAAAGGAACGCGGATACTCATGGATGCGCGCATGGACAATGTGCGTCTCAGAATCCAGATCGATTTTGGGGTGGGCGATGTCATGGTGCCCGGTCCGCGAATGATCGAGTATCCGGTATTTCTCGACGGCGATACGATCCACCTGCTCGCCTATCCGGTCGAGTCTGCCATCGCGGAGAAGCTCGAGGCGATGGTCGCTCTCGGGAGCGCCAACAGCCGCATGAAAGACTTCTACGATATCTGGATCTGCTCGCAACATCTCGACTTCGCGGGGAGCACGCTTGGCAAGGCCGTCGAAGCGACGTTCAAGAATCGGGAAACTCCGGTGCCGGCAGCAGATTTTGAGGCACTCACGCCCGAATTCGTTGAAGCCCATCGCAGCCAGTGGAATGCATTCGTAAAGAAGATGGGTGAGGGTGATCTCATCGATGCGTTAGATGAGGTGATTGCGCACTTGAAGCGATTCGGTCTCCCAGTGCTTCAAGCGGTCGCGCGCGGCGAAGAATTTTCACGGCACTGGAAGGCCGGCACTCGGTGGATAGCCGCCTCAAAGTGAGGCCCCACAAGCTTGCGCACCCCAAATTTGCAGGTATGATCGGATTACACGCGCTCTCAAGCGTAGTCAGTCGGCCTCGAGCGTAAAAAACGCTAGAAATAAAGCTTTTTGCGAGCCCGTACAACTTTAGGGGCAACAAAAATTTCTGAAAATCTAAAATCCGATTCGAAAGAAATTCATGGTCGATCAGCGCCGGAGCCTCCCTGGCCACCATTTCCACTTGCGGGAGAATGCGTGGTGCAGAAACGCGGTAGCAGCCCGATCTACTCTCCATGTCGGGTTTGTGAGGAGCCTTCGGAGCCTACCGAGCGCGCACGGTCAATCACTCTCTTCACTTCTGAGTTCGCGTGTATCGGGACAAGCTCGATTTTAGGGTGGCTAGCCGCAAATACTCTGAAAATTTCGTCGGCAAATGCCTGCCCGATTGTCGGCACGTCGCTAAAATCGAATAAGACTGTCCTAAAGAGCTCTACACGAGCCAACAATCGCTTCGCCTGCGAGCGTGAGATTAGGTTGTCATTCCCATATCTAGCTAAGTTGACTGGAACCACGGTCTTGGTAAATCCATACTCGTCGCCGGTCGAGTATTGATTAAATATTTTGGTCGTCGTTCTAGATGTGTGGTTATTCAATTTCATCCACACGGAGGTACCATCGCGGAACTGGTCTCGCTCCAGAATCCAATCATCCGCCTGGAATTTATGGGTGAAGAAGATACCTCCAGAGAGAATGTCGAATTGATCTAACATTCTGGAGGAAAAGAAAATTCCCTCGCCTGTGTGTCGCTTTGGATCGGTCGTTAGTTTTCCCTTCGCCAATTCAAGAATCGCATGACGTTCATCCAAAAGACCGAATTCATTTTGTATTTTCTTGAAAATACCGACGCCATTGTCGTGCATGACCATTTCGGTATCCACGGCGTTCCGTCTAATTGCTAGGTAGACATTGGTGCCAGCAGAGTGGTCCAGAGCATTGTTGAACATCTCAGTAAAGCCATAATGCCAAATTGCAAGAACATTCTCGGGCATGTCTCCAATGACTTTGCTGACGTCATCTCTCCACACCAGATCCTCGGCGAGACTAGGCTCGATTGCGTAGGCTTTATCCCATTCAGCCAACGTGGCCAGCTTTCGGGTTCTATTCCTGGTCCGGCCTGATTCAACTACCGCGTGCTCGGACTTCAATCTTTGCAGATGCTTATTGACCGCTTGCCTGGTTATTCCAAAGTGGTCCGCAACAATTTTCGTTAGATCGTGCGGATGTTTTTCCAGATGTTCTAGAATGTATTTGCGAACATCCTCGCCTCTAGCTCGAATTCTCTTTGTCATTTGCAACCTCAGGACTAGAGTTTGTCAACTTGGTTGCATTTATTTGACAACCTTAAGGTTTAAGATTGTCAACTATAAGGAGATCATTGTCAACCTTAGTGAGCTCGATTCCATAAGGCATTCGCCCCGCCGTTGACCGAGTGTCCGGGGTTCAGCGGCCGTTTTCCGTAAAATCAGCTGTGGGTAACAGCACGGGTAACTCAGTTTTCGTTCATTCAATAGTTGATGTCCGGCGGATCAGTGAGCAACCGGTAAGATCTTGCGTTTTCCCGGGCCGTCCCAACGCCGTCCTCACAAGTAATTGATTATAAGTGGGTTTCTGCTCTCATGCAGAGGACCTGAGGAAGGGGCAGGCGCTCTGGGCGTGCACTTTCGCATCATATATAATCTCTAGGTAAAGAATATTTACAGGTGCTGCATGCGTACATCCGATGATGCTCTGTTCACGCCGAC
>VFSW01002309.1_pt1 | contig 28817 bp, 24 predicted proteins | sample 5358111 | NCBI WGS metagenome assembly VFSW01 (sample SAMN11554181, study PRJNA540505) | mine drainage metagenome | isolation source: sediment from site ElyBrook_90M | place: USA: Ely Copper Mine, Vershire, VT | collected 2017 | reverse complement strand
GCCCTGCAGCGCCACCTGGGCGCCCACCGCGCGGCGGGCGTCCGCCAGATCCGTGGTCCAATCGACGCCGAGTGCGTCGCAGCCGATGGCCGCCATAGCGGAAAGCCACGCGCCACCGCCCTTGGTGAACACGATGGAGGGCACGCGCCGGCCCTCGGCGGAGCGCGTCAATCCCGCCACCACCTCGGCTATGTAGTGCAGCGAGAATTGCGCGTACTGGGCGGGCGTGAGCACCCCGCCCCAGGTGTCGAACAGCATCACGGCCTGCGCGCCGGCGGCGATCTGCGCGTTCAGATAGGAGACGGTCACGCGCGCCAGCAGGCCAAGCAGGCGGTGCAAATCGCGCGGCGCCTCGTACATCATGCGCTTGATGTGGCCGAAGGTCTTGCTGCCCCCGCCCTCGACCATGTAGGTGCCCACCGTCCATGGGCTGCCGGCGAAGCCGATCAACGGCACCCGGCCGGCCAGTTCCCGCCGTATGAGGGCCACCGCATCGATCACGTAGCGCAGTTCGCCGGCGGGGTCCGGGAGGGGCAGGCGGTCGATGTCGGCGGCGCTGCGCACCGGACGCGCGATCTTCGGTCCCTCGCCGGCCTCGAATTCCAGTCCAAGGTCCATGGCGTGCGGCACGGTCAGGATGTCCGAGAAGAGGATGGCGGCGTCGAGCGGGAAGCGCTCGAGCGGCTGCAGCGTCACCTCGCAGGCGAGCTGCGGCGTGGTGCACATGGTCAGGAAATCACCCGCCCGCGCCCGCGTGGCGCGATATTCGGGCAGGTAGCGTCCGGCCTGGCGCATCAGCCAGATCGGACGCCGCGGAGTCGGTTCGCGCAGCAGCGCGCGCAGCAGAAGGTCATTCTTCAAGGCAGTGGTCATGTCGGCTCACGCTCGGTTTCGTTGCAATTCTCAGGTTCTCTCGCCCGGGTCGAACAGCCGCCGGTGCTCCAGTATGGCGTAGCGGTCGGTCATCCCGGCGATGTAGTCGGCCACCGCGCGCGCCCGTCCCGCCGGCCCCTGCAGCGCCTGCAAACGCACCACGGTGGCCTGATGTTCCTCGGGCATGAGCCCCGGATCGTCGAAGTAGGCCTCGAACAGGGCCTTGACGACCCGCGCCGCCTTGGCGGTCATGCGGCGCACCTTGTAATGCTTGTAGACATGCTCGCGCAGAAAGGTCTTCAGGGCGCGGTTCATCTCCCCGGTGGCCTCCTCGAAGGCGATCAGCGGCCGCGCATGGGCGCGCACCTCCTCGATGCTGCGCACGCCGGCATCCCGCAGCCGCACCGCCGAGGCGTCGATCAGGTCCGTCACCAGGCGGCCGATCATGCGCCGCAGGATCTCGAACACCAACCTGCGCCCGGCGAGCTGCGGATGCCGCGCGCGCACCTCGGCATGATGGATGGCGAACAGCGGCACGTCGAGCAATTGCTCGACGCTGATCAACCCGGCGCGAATGCCGTCGTCGACATCGTGGTTGTTGTAGGCGATCTCATCGGCGAAGTTGGCGAGCTGCGCTTCGAGCCCGGGCTGACGGCGCTTGAGAAAGCGCTCGCCGAGCTCCCCCAGTTCGAGCGCGTGCCGCTGCGAGCAATGCTTCAGTATTCCCTCGCGGCACTCGAAGGTGAGGTTCAGTCCGTCGAAGTCGGCGTAATGCTCCTCGAGCACATCGACCACCCGCAACGACTGCAGATTGTGCTCGAAGCCGCCGAAGTCGGTCATGCACTCGTTCAGGGCGTCCTGGCCCGCATGACCGAAGGGGGTGTGCCCCAGGTCGTGCGCCAGGCAGATCGCCTCCGCCAACCCCTCGTTGAGCGACAGCGCGCGCGCGATGGTGCGCGCGATCTGCGCCACCTCGAGCGAATGGGTCAGCCGCGTGCGGTACAGATCCCCCTCGTGATTCACGAACACCTGGGTCTTGTAGACCAGCCGCCGGAAGGCGGTGGAATGAACGATGCGGTCGCGGTCGCGCTGGTACTCGGAGCGATGCGCCGGCGCGGGTTCGGGGTGGCGGCGGCCGCGGGATTGCGCCTCGTGCGCGGCGTAGACCGCCAGCTCGCTCATCCGCAACGCTCGCGCAGCAGCGCCTCGAGCGCGGCGCCGTCGTAGGCGTCGGTGATCCGCGCGCGGCCGAGCGACTCGAGCAGCACCAGACGCACCCGTCCCGCCAGCACCTTCTTGTCCAGACGCAGCAGCTGGAGGGCACGCTGCGCACCGATGCGCGGCGCCTCCACGGGCAGGCCCGTCCGCTCGACCAGTGCTTTGATGCGCGCCGCCGACGGCGGGTCGAGCAAGCCGAGCCGGCAGGACAGTTCCGCCGCCATCAGCATGCCGAGCGCCACCGCCTCGCCGTGCAGGTAGGTGGTGAAGCCGGTGGCCGCCTCGATGGCGTGGCCGAAGGTGTGGCCGAAGTTGAGGATGGCGCGCAGACCGCCCTCCCGCTCGTCCCGGCCCACCACCGCCGCCTTGATGGCGCAGGAGCGCTGCACGGCCTCGCCCAGGGCCTGCGGGTCGCGCGCCAGCAGCAGCGGCAGGCTGGTCTCCAGCCAGTCCATGAGCCCGGCATCCCAGATGCAGCCGTACTTGATCACCTCGGCGAGTCCGGCGCGCAGCTCCCGCTCCGGCAGCGTCGCCAGCGTCGCGGTGTCGGCGAGGACCGCGCGCGGTTGATGGAAGGCGCCGATGAGATTCTTGCCCCCGGGGTGATTGACCCCGGTCTTGCCGCCCACCGAGGAGTCCACCTGGGCGAGCAGCGTGGTGGGCAGTTGCAGATAGCCGATCCCGCGCTGATAGCAAGCCGCGGCGAATCCCGCCATGTCGCCCACCACGCCGCCGCCCAGCGCCAGCACGATGCCGTCGCGGTGAAATTTCTCCGCCACCAGGGCGTCGAACACCCGGCTCACCGTGTCCAGGGTCTTGTATTGCTCGCCGTCGGGAAGCACGCATTGGGCGATCCGGCGCTCCCCCAGCCCCGAGCGCAGCGCCTCCAGGTGCAGACTCGCCACGGTGGCATTGGTGACCACCAGCAAATCGGTCTGCGGGACATGCGCGGCCAGCACCTGGCGATCGGCGAGCAACCGCGGACCGATGAGGATGGGGTAACGGACCGAACCGCAGTCGACTTCGAGGACTTTCACAAGGGCGGATTATACGAACCTTTCGGGTCCGCGCGCGCGCCGCCAGGCCTCGGCGATTTCCTCGGCCACCACCTGCACCTTGCGGCCGTCGGTGGGCACCGTGAAATCGGCGATTTCCGCATACCAGGCGGCGCGCAATTGCATCAGCTCGCGCAGCTTGGTCTGCGGGTCGACGTCTTGCAGCAGCGGCCGGTGGCGCGTGTGCCGGGTGCGTTCGAGTTGCTGCTCCACCGAGGTCTCGAGGTAGGCGACGAAGCCGCGCTCGGCCAGCAGCAGCCGGTTGCCGGGATCGATCACCGCGCCGCCGCCGGTGGCCAGCACGATGCCCGGCAGGCCGCTCAGGCGCTCCACGGCCTCCTTTTCGCGGACGCGAAACCCCTCCTCGCCCTCCTTCTCGAAGATATAGGCGATCTCGACCCCGGTTCTGGCCTCCACGTCGGCGTCGCTGTCGAAGAAGCGGTAATGCAGCTCGCGCGCCAGGCAGCGGCCCACGGCCGACTTTCCCGATCCCATGGGTCCGATGAGGAAGATGTTGGTGGCGCCGCGCATCCGGTCGACCATGATAGTCGACCGGATGGGGCAAATCCTCAGGGTGCCGCCAAATACCCTCAGGTCACCGAGAGCGGGACGAGGAACTTGCTGATGGTGCCGTTCGGCGAGGTCACGGTCACCGTGATGGTGCCGTTGCCCGGCGTGTTGGCGGCGGTGAAGGCCACCGCATAATTCTGCGTGCCGCCCAGATCGCCGTTGCAGCCGATATTGAAGGAGCCCGGCGTCAGCGTGCCGATCGAGCCATTGTCCAGGCTCACACCCACCGCCGAGCCCGCCGCCACGGCATTGCCGTTCAGGTCCTGCACATTGAGCAGCAGGGCGCCGGTGGCGCCGTGCGGGATGGACAACGTGGGCGCGCCGCCGCTGCCGCCCAGGGTCATGCTGCCCGACACCCCGGACACCGAGATGTTCGCCCCGCTGGTGGACATGATGATCAGATGCGAGGCGCCGATGGCCAGCGTCGAGGTGGTGCACACGGCCGACGCCGTGGTGCCGTTGCAGGTGATGCCCACGAAACTGCCGCTGGGCCCGTCATAGTGACCGTTCTGGTTGAAGTCCAGGAAGTAGTCGCCGAGCACGTAGCTGCCGCTTTCATTGGCGCTAAGGAAGGGTTCGCCGAGGTTCGAGAACGGGTCGCCGCTCTGGTAGAAGCCGCTCGCGTTGACGTCGGTGAACGACTCCTCCCCCACGGCGGTGGCGAGGATCTGCGCCCGGCCATCGGCCAGCACGGGCGGCGAGTCCGCCGTGGTCGGCCGCGGATTGGCGCTGGTCCAGGTCACGGTGCAGCTGCCCTCACCGGAGGTGCCCGATGGCGGGCCGGTGACGCAGCTGCCGTCGATGTGCCCGCCATTGGTGTAGAAGGCCACCGCGGTGCCGTCCGGCACCGGATTGTTGTAGCGATCGGCGAGCCGCACGGTTACCGGCACGGTGACGCCGTCGATGTTGTAGGCCTCGACATTCGGGCAGGAATAGCCACTCGGCGTGGTGCCGTAGGTGGCCGGGCCCACCGCCACCGAGAACGCACCGGAAGCGGGCAAGCCGGTGCTCACCGTGAGTTGGCTGGACTGGGTGCTGAGCGCCGGGGAGGCGATGCTCGCCGTCACGCGCACCACCGTGTGCACGGTGCCCGAACTGACGACGGTCTGCACCGTGCCATCCGCGGCCGAGGTCGCCGAGGACGGCGACAGACTCAGGCCGCCCACGGTGCTGTTGAGCGCGAAGGCCACCAACACCCCGGCGCGCGGCCCACCGGTCGAGTCGGTGACCTTGAAGATCACCGTGGAGGTCTCGTTGAGACCCGTACCCTTCAAGCCGATGTTGAGGGGCGTGGCGGAGACGAATTGGATCGAGCCGATGGAGGCCGCGGCGATGGTGAGCGTGCCGCTCGCCGAAATGCCCTGCCCGCCGACCGTCGCGCTGGCGGTGAGCGTATCCGAACCACTGCAGCCCTTGGCCACGTAGGTGGCATTGATGCTGCCGCTGCTGGTGGTGATGCTGGTGGCGGGGGTGCTGCTGCCCGAGGGCAGGATCTGTGCCAGGCCCGAGGCGATGCACGGCGAACTGAAGGTCACGACCACGGGGTTGGCCGTGTACAGCGCGTTGGTCTGGTCGACGATGGACAACTGCAGCCCGGTGGTGCCGCCGGCGGCCAGCGGGCCCGCGACGGTGAAGGCGATGGCGTTCGCCGTGAAGCCCGTGCCGGAGCCGGAACCCATGGCGTACACGGGCGTGGTCGGCGTCGCCGGCGCCACCACCTGCACCTGGACGGTGGAGGACAGGGCGCCGGTACCGCCGGTCACCGTGATGGTGCGCAGCGTCGCATCGCCGCCGGTGGACAGAGTGGCAAGCGCCAGGCCCGAGGCATTGGTGGTGGCCTGGGTGACCTGCAGTGCGCCGGAACTGGCGCTGAAGGTGACCGGCACCCCCGACAGCACATTGTTCGAGGCATCGCGGGCCAGAGCGCCGATGGAAGCCGTGGTGGAGCCATCGCTCAGTATGGTGGCCGCGCTGCTGCTCAAGGTGAGCGTCGCCACCGCCGAGGTGGTCGCCGAGGAGGTGCTGACCACCTGCACCTTGACGGTCGCCGACAGCCCCGAGGCGGTGGCCGTCACGGTGATGGTGCGCGGCGTGGAGTCGCCCGCGGTGGACAGGGTGGCCGTGGCCGCGCCGGTGGCGTCGGTGGTCGCCTGGGTCACGGCGATGCCGCCGGAGTCGGCCGCGAAGGCGACGGTGACGCCGGAGATCAGGTCATTGGCGGAATTGCGCGCCAGCACCGTGATGGTGGCGGGCACCGAGCCGTCGGCGGGAATCGAGGCCACGCTGGTCATGGCCGTGAGCGAGGCCGCGGACACGCTGGCGCCCGTACCCGTTCCAGTACCGCTGCCAGTGCCAGTGCCAGTGCCGGTGCCTGTACCAGTGCCAGTGCCAGTGCCAGTGCCGGTGGTGGTGCCGGTGGCACCGCCCTCCGGACCCAAGTTCGAGCCGCTGCCGCAGGCCACCAGCAGGGTGGTCGCCGCGATCCAGGCAATGAGGGACAATCTACGCATACCGTTCATCCTTCGCGCGACCTTGAGGCCGCCGCTCCTCGGGAGTCAGTGAAAATTCGCGCTTCAGTAGAGATTGGAACCTTCACGCAATATTTTCGGCGTGATGAAGATCAGCAATTCCTGCTTGTTGTCGATGTCGACGGTGCTCTCGAACAGATGACCGAGAATCGGAATATCGGCGAGGAAGGGCACCTTGTTCGCGGATTTTGACTTGGTCGTGTCGAGAATGCCGCCGAGCACCACGGTCTGGCCGTCGCCGACCAGCACCTGGGTGATGATCTGCCGCGTGTTGATCGATGGCACCGTGCCGCCGGTGGCGCTGGTGACCTGCTGACCCACCGAGTCGTCACTGACGTTGAGGTCGAGGATGACGCGGTTGTCGGGCGTGATCAGCGGCGTCACCTTGAGCGACAGCACCGCGTCGCGGAACTGGGTGGTGGTGGCGCCGCTCGATGCGGACTCCTGGTACGGAATTTCCACGCCCTGCATGATCGTCGCCTGCTTCTGGTTGGCCGTGATCACTCGCGGCGAGGAGATCACCTGGCTGCGGCCCTCGTTCTGCGCCGCCGACAACTCCAGATCCAGCAGGTTGCTGCCGGCCAGGAGCGAGATGCCGATGCTGCCGTTGACGTTGGCCGCCGGCAGGTTCACCTGATAGCGGTTGGCGAGCGCCGGGGTGGTGACCGGGAAAGCATTGCCGTTGGTGGCCAGATTGGAGATCGCCGAGCCCACCATGGTGTCCGAGCCGATGCCGTTGCCGGTGACGGCCAACAGGCCGTTGTTGCCGTTGCGCTGCGCGCTGGTGACGCCGAACTGCGCGCCCAGATCGCGCTCGAAGGTGTCGCTCACGATCACGATCCGCGCCTCGATGAGCACCTGGCGCACCGGCACGTCGAGCGTCTGCACCAGGCGGCGGATGTCGGCCAGCTTCTCGGCGGTGTCCTGCACCAGCAGCGTGTTGGTGCGCTCATCGATCGACAGGCTGCCGCGCGTCGACAGCATCGACTCCTTGGCGTTGGTCGTCTTGATCAGCTTCGACAGGTCAGAGACCTTGGCGTAGTTGACCTGGATGAACTCGGTGTGCACGGGCGACAAATCCTGCACTTCCTTGTGCGCGGCGAGCTCCGCCTTCTCGCGCGCGGCGAGTTCCTCGGTCGGACCGATGATGATCACGTTGTCCTGGCGGCGCTTGTCGAGGCCCTTGGTGCGCAGCACGATGTCGAGCGCCTGATCCCAGGGCACGTTCTGCAGGCGCAAAGTGAGGTTGCCGCTGACCGAATCGCTCACCACGATGTTCTGGCCGCTGGTGTCGGCCAGCAGCTGCAGCACCGAGCGCACGTCGATATCCTGGAAATTCAGGGTCAGCCGTTCGCCGGTGTACTCCTTTTTCTCATCCACACCGGCGCGCTTGCGCGAGGGCTGGATCTCCACCGTGTACTGGTTGTCGGACTGGTAGGCGAGTTGCTCGAAATCGCCCTGGGCGGTGATCACCAGGCGCGAGTTGCCGTCCACGCGCAGCGCATCGACGCTCTGCACCGGCGTGGCGAAATCCGTGACGTCGTAACGGCGCATCAAATTCTTCGGCAGCACCGTGCCGGTGAAGTCGACCACCACCTGATTGCCTTCCTGACGCACGTTGACGGGCGTGCGCGGGTCGGTGAGCTGCACGATCACCCGGCCGGTGCCGTCACTGGCGCGCCGGAAATCGATGGTGCGGATGGCCCGCTCCGTGGCGGCGGCGGCCGGCGTGCTGCGCGCCACGGCCGCCCTGGGGGCAGCTTCCGGTTGCGCGCCGCCGATGGTGATCAGGATGTCCTTGCCCTCGACACGGGCGGAATAGGGCAGCAGCGACTCGACGTCGACCACCACCCGGGTGCGGCCGTTGGCCTCGGCGGCGAGCACCGTGTCCACTCCGCCGGAGCGCACGTCGATGCGCCGCGAGGCAAGCGCCAGCACGGTGTTCGGCAGATCGAAGGCGATGCGGGCCGGCTTGTCGATGGTGAAGGGCAGCGGCTGCGGCGCCGGGCCGCTCATGTGCAGCTTCAGCTGCACCTGCTGGCCGAGCGTCTGCACGTCGATGGCCTCGAGCTTGAGTGCGTCCGCGGCGCGGCTCGCGCCGGGAACCAGCCACGCCGCCACCAGCGCCAGCGTCGCGAACACCGCCTTTCCCGTCTGATATCTGCTCATCCTCATTCTCCCTGTGACCTCAGTCGGCCAGTGCCAACGAGGCCGGTCGCTCGATGTAGCCGCCGAGACCGTCTGGAACGATCTCCACGAGGCTTATTTTGCTGCCGGTGATCTGCATGATCTTGCCGTCGTTCTGCCCGAGGTAATTACCCGGCACCACCTTGTGCACCAGGCCGTCCTTGGAGCGGACGAGGCCGTACAAGCTGCCGCCCACCTTGAGGGTTCCGACCATCCGCAAGGTGTCGAGCGGGAAGTTTTCGAGGAACTCACGGTTGCGCCGCTCGCTCGGCCGCAGCGCCGACGGGCCGTTGGCGCTCGACGGGCCCTGCGGCTGGAAGGGCGAACGCAGGCTGGCCGCCGAGTAGATGTAACTCTCGTAGGGCTTGACCTCGGGCAGCGGCTGGATGCGGCCGCCGGGCTTTTTCTTGGTGTCGGCGATCCACTTCTGCAGGTCCGATTGGCCGCCCGAACAGCCGGCGCCCGCGAGCGCCAGCAGCGCGCCGCAGAGGATCAGACGGGTACGCACGGGATTTCTCACGTCTTGCCCCCCGTCTTCTTCTTCGTCGCTCCCTTGGCCGCACCCTCATCCTCGATGTAACGGTAGGTCTTGGCGGTCACGTCCATGGTCAGATTGTCGTAGGCGCCCTTCTCGCCGGTCGGCGTGATCTGGATGTCGTGCAGCGTGACGATGCGCGGCAGCGCGGCGATGCCGCTGACGAAGGCGCCGAACTCGTGATAGCTGCCAACCAGCTTGATCTTGATGGGCAGCTCCGCGTAGAAGCCCTTGCTCTGCTCGCTGCCCGGCTGGAACAGCTTCTCCTGCAGGCCGGCGGCAAGGCCGGTCTGTGAGATGTCGACCAGCAGGTTCGGCACCTCGGTCTTGCCCGGGAGCTGGCGCAGCATGGCGCCGAAGGTGCGCTCCATCTCGGCGAGCTGCGCCCGGTAGGCATCCAGGTTGGCGGCGCGCTGCTGCTTGCTGGCGAACTGGGTGCGCAGATCCGCCTCGTCCGACTCGGCCTTCTGCAGGACCGGGCGGTCCTCGTTCCAGACCAGCACGTACCAGGAAAACGCCGTGCCCACCAGGAATATCAGCGCCACGAAGAAGGCGCGGATCGAAAACGGCCAGCGGCCGGGATCGCGCGGATCCATGCTGCGCAATTGTTCGATGAGGTTCATTTGGCGGCCACCTTCTTCACGGTGGTCGCGCCGCTGTTCTCCAGATCGACGCCCACGGTATCGGTGAACAGCGTGAATTTCGAGCCGCCAGTGGCCGAGTCCTTGGCGGCCTCGACCACCTGCAGCACCGGATTGTCCATCCAGGCGGAGCCGTCGATGTTGCGCATGAAGGTCGACACCCGCGTGCTCGATTGGGCGATGCCGTGGATCTCCAGCCGGCGCCCGGTCTGCTTGATCTGGGTCAGGTACACCCCGTCGGGCACCGTCTTCGCCAGTTCATCGAACAAATGCACGATCTCCGGACGGCTGCGCTGCAGCTTCTCGATGATCTCCATGCGGGCCACCAGCCGCTGCTTGCGGGTCTCGAGGTCCTGGATGTCGGCGATCTGCGCGTCGAGCTTGACGATCTCCTTCTTGAGGAGATTATTTTTCTCGGTTTGCGCATCGATCCAGCCGGAATACACCAGTTTGCCGGCGAGCGCGAACAGCACCGCGGCGATCAGGGCGCCGCCCCCGGCGACCGCGAATTCACGGCGCCGCAGTTTACGCTGCTGTTCACGCCAGGGGAGCAGGTTTATACGCGGCATGGCGACCCTTAGTCGAAGCTGCGCAGCGCGAGGCCGCAGGCGGTGAGCAATGCGGTGGCATCACGGCCGACGGCCTGCGCCTTGGCTTTCGAGGACACCTTCATGTTGCCAAGCGGATCGCCGCGCTCGGCCGGCACGCCGACGCGGCTGGAAATGACGTCGGCGACCCCGGAGATGTTGGCGCAACCGCCGCAGATCAGCATCTGATCCGGCTGGGTGCGGCCGCTGCCTGAGGCCAGATAGAACTGCAGCGAGCGGCTGACCTGCTGAGTCATGTCGTCGATGAACGGATCGAGCACCTCGGGCTGGTAGTTGCTCGGCAGGCCGCCTTCCTTCTTGGCGCGGCCCGCCTCCTCCATGCTGAGGCCGTAGGTACGCATGATTTCCTCCGTGAGTTGCTGGCCGCCGAAGGCGAAATCACGGGTATAAATCACCTTCATGTCGCGCAGCACGCTGAATGTGGTGCTGCTCGCGCCGAAGTCCACCACCGCGATGGTGCGGTCCATGCCGCCGTCCGGCATCTGGTGGCGCATCAGGGTGCAGGCGTTTTCTAGCGCGAAGGCTTCGACGTCGACGATTTGCGCCGTCAAACCCGAGGCCTGCACGGCGGCTTGACGCTGCTCGACGTTCTCGGTGCGGGTCGCCACCAGCAGCACATCGAGCATGTCCGGGTCCTTCTCCGAGGGGCCGATGACCTGGAAATCGTAGCTGACCTCCTCCATGGGGAAGGGGATGTACTGGTCGGCCTGCATCTCGACCTGACCCTCCAACTCGTTCTCGCCGAGATTCTTCGGCATCTGAATGACCTTGGTGATCGCGGCATCGCCACTGATGGCGATGGCGGCCAGCCGACTCTTGGCGCCGGAGCGCTTCACTGCGCGCCGGATCGCCTCGCCCACGGCCTCCGCATCCACGATGGCCTTCTCATTGATCGCGTTGTGCGGCGTAGGCTCGGCCGCGTATGACTCGACACGGTACTGGCCCCCCGACATCGTGAGCTCGATGAGCTTTACCGATGAGGTGGTTATGTCAAGTCCGATTAACGGACGCTGTCTCTTGGCAAACGACCACACAAAGTTTTCCTTTTGCACTCAGTATCTTGGAGGTCGAAACTGGTTCGTGAGATTAACTAGTGGATTAAAACTTAGCAAGAAACTGTTAAATGGACCGTGAACCTACTCACGGTAACGGTGATCCAAGGTCTGGTTTTGAGCGCGGCAAGCGGGCGGCATGCCCCTGCGGGCATCGAGTGCGGCGTCGAGTCATCCATACAGACCTCTGAGCGCCGTACGGCTGGGCCGGCGGCGGATGGTGAAACTTGGTCTGGCAACCCCGCTGTCCCAGGCCCTGGCGCCTAGGATCGGTGGCTTTGCGTCCTCACCTTTCGATGAGTATGCCCCTGTAAGCAGCGGTAATATGCTTGCGCAATTCCGCCCGAGCAATAAGTTAGAACGGTTTCCTGTGCCCAAACGTTACCTGGTTCTCATATCGCGGATATTTATCGTCTTCAGCGGCCTTGCGCTGCTGATCGGGTTCGCCAACGTCTGCGCCTATGCCTACCTGCGGCCGGCTCTGCCGGCGGTGGAGACCCTGCGCGAGGTGCAATTGCAGGTGCCGCTGCGCATCTATACGCGCGATGGCCGGCTGATCGCCTCGCTGGGCGAACAGCGGCGCATTCCGGTGCGTTATGCCCAACTGCCCCCCCTGCTGGTGCAGGCCTTTCTGGCCACCGAGGATGACCGCTTCTTCCGCCACCACGGGGTCGACTGGCAGGGGATCCTGCGCGCCGCGGTCGCCAATGCCCGCGCCGGCGGCATCCGCCAGGGCGCGAGCACCATCACCATGCAGGTGGCGCGCGACATGTTCCTGACGCCGCGCCGCGACATGAAACGCAAGATGAGCGAGATTTATATCTCCCTGCTGATGGAGGCGGAGTTCACCAAGGAGGAGATCTTCTCGCTGTACGTCAACAAGATCTTCCTGGGACAGCGCGCCTACGGCGTGGCCGCAGCCGCCGAGGTCTATTTCGGCAAGACCCTGGATCAGCTGAATCTCGCCGAGATCGCCACCCTGGCCGGACTGCCAACCGCGCCCTCCACCATCAATCCGGTGGCCAACCCCGCCGCCGCCGTGGTCCGCCGCGCCCATGTGCTCGGACGCATGCTCGACCTGCAATACATCACGCGCGAGGAGTATGAGGCCGCCAAGGCGACGCCGATGGAGTCGCGGCTGCACGGCCCCACCGTGGAGACCGAGGCGCCGTACGTGGCGGAAATGGTGCGCGCCGACATGCAGGCCCAGTATGGCGATTCGATCTACACCGCCGGCTACCGGGTCTACACCACCATCGATTCGCGCCTGCAGCCGCAAGCCACGATGGCGCTGCGAACCGGCTTGCTGGAATACGATCGCCGCCATGGCTGGCGCGGTGCGCAGGGCCGTATAGCGCCCACCCAGCTCGGCACCGGGGCGGCGATACAGGCCGCCCTGGAGCACTATCCACCGGTGGGCGGACTGCGCCCGGCGGTGGTGCTGCGGGTGGAGGGTCGCGCCGCGCGCCTGTACGTCAAGGACCTCGGCGTGGTGGACCTGCCCTGGGAGAAAATGTCCTGGGCGCACCGCCAACTGGCCGACGGCACCCGCGATCGGGCCCCCCAGCAGGCGGCTGACATCATGAACCGCGGCGACGTGATCTACACCGTGGGCAGCACGGCGGACAAGCTGCAATTCGTGCAGGTGCCCGAGGCGCAGAGCGCCCTGGTGGCGATCGACCCGCACGACGGGGCGGTGGCGGCGCTGGTGGGCGGCTTCGATTACTACCAGAGCAAATTCAACCGCGTGACCCAGGCTCGCCGCCAGCCCGGCTCGAGCTTCAAGCCCTTCATCTACGCGGCCGCCTTCGACAAGGGCTTCACCCCGGCGAGCGTGCTGCTCGATGCGCCCATCGTGCTCGACGCCGGCGGCGCCGAGCAGAGCTGGCGCCCGAAGGACAACGAGGGGGACTTCTTCGGGCCCATGCGCCTGCGCGAGGCCCTGGCCCATTCGCGCAATCTGGTCACCGTGCGTCTGGTGCGCGACATCGGCGTCGAGTACGCACGCGATTACGTGACGCGCTTCGGGTTCCCGCTGTCCGCGGTGCCCGACAACATGACCATGGCGCTGGGCACGGCCGAACTCAGTCCGCTGCAGATGGCGACCGGGTACGCGACCTTCGCCAACGGCGGCTATCGCGTGAAGCCGTACTACGTCGATCGCATCGAGGATGCCAATGGCAAGCTGCTGCAGCAGTCGGCGCCCGAGACGGCCTGCTTCGAGTGCACCGTCGACACCGCGCCCGCCGCCTCTCCGGCCGCCACGGCGCCTGCCCCGGCTCCGACCGGTGGCGCGGCCGCCTTCAAGGCCGGCGTGCACTCCACCGATGCCGATCGTGGCATGCCGGACGGGCACACGCTGATTCCGGCCAAGCTGCTGGCACCACAGATCATCCGTCCGCAGGTCGCCTACCTGCTCGCCGACATGATGGCCGACGTGATCCGTCACGGCACCGGCGTGCGCGCGCGCGCCCTGAACCGTGATGACATCGCCGGCAAGACCGGCACCACCAACGACCAGCACGATGCCTGGTTTTCCGGCTTCAACGGCGCGCTGGTGACCACGGTCTGGACTGGTTTCGACCAGGACCGCACCCTCGGCGCGGGTGAGGAGGGCGCGCATGCCGCCCTGCCCACCTGGATATACTTCATGCACGACGCCCTGGAGGGCTTGCCGCGCCAAGGGGTGCCGGTGCCCGAGGGCATCGTGACGGCGCGCATCTCGCCGCAAACCGGCCTGCTCGCCAGCGCGGACGATCCGAACGCCATCATGGAGAAATTCATCGACGGCTCGCTGCCCAAGGCGGCCGGCGAGGACAATCCGAACAACACCAACCCCATGAACGACGGCGACAAACCGCTGTTCTGAGCCCGATGCCCCGCAAGCACTCGCAACGCTCCGCCGATCTGCGCCGCGCGCTCGCCCAGGAGGCCGCGCGCATCATGGCCGAGCACGGCATCGCCGACTTCCTGCAGGCCAAGCGCAAGGCCGCCGACCGGCTCGGGGTGCATGACGCGGCGGTGCTGCCGAAGAACGTGGAAATCGAGGAGGCGCTGCGCGAACGCCAACGGCTGTTCGGCGGCGGCACCCACGGCCTCACCCTGCTGGCACAGCGCCGGGTGGCGCTCGACGCCATGCGGGTGCTGGACGAATTCCAGCCGCGGCTGGTCGGCTCGGTGCTCACCGGCACGGCCACCAGCCACAGCGACATCAACCTGCATTTGTTCGCCGACCGCTCCGAATCGGTGGCCATCAGGCTGCTGGAGATCGGCGTACCGCACGAGTTCTATGAGCGGCGCGTCAAAATGGACGCCGAGCGCAGCATCAGCTATCCGGCGCTGCGCTTCGAGGCGGCGGGCCGCACGGTCGATGCCACCGTATTCCCCATCGACGGCATCCGGCAATCGCCCTACTCGCCGGTGGACGGGCGGCCGATGCGCCGGGCCGACGCCCGCGAGGTCGGCGAACTGATCGCCGCCGCGGAAGCCTAGCGAGGGGTGCCGCCCTGCCAGATCGCCAGCGTGTCGGGCGAGCCCTGCGCGCGAATGCCGTTGTCGCCGAGAATATCGTCGGTGGCCGCCACCAGCGCCTGGCGCGCGAACACCAGCGACTCTCCGCCGCGCTGGTCGAACTCGACGATGACGAACGGATCCTTCAGGTCCCGCAACAGCGCCACCAGCTGCGCCAGGCTGGCGATGCGCACCCCATTGATCGAGTACACCACCGACCCGGCCGGATTGGAGTAGCCATTGGCGAGTTTGTGGGGGAACAGGGGGGAGCTGACCACCACCAACTCCTGCAGCGCGGCCGTCGGCGCATCCAGTGCATGGGTCACCAGCGGACTGTTCACCAGACCGAGCGCGCGCAGCACGCCGCCATTGTTTTCCAGGTTCGAGACGAACTGCCAGGTGGCGGCGGAGAACACCAGCGGACCGTAGATGAAATAGCGCGGATACTGGCCCTGCAGATCGCGCACCAGCGTCGGGTGCTCGGCCGAGACCGGCAGCTCGATCTGCAGGGTGCGGCCGTCGCGCACGACGGTGAGCGGCAGGTGTCCGTCCCGCGCCCGACGCTGCACCAGATAGCCGAATTGCACGCGCAGGTCGCCCTCCAGCTTGACCATGCCCTGGTTGTCGATCGGCGCCTCGCCGATGTGGGTGATCACGTCCCATTGCTTCAACGGATAGCCCGCCTCGGCCACGGCCGGCTTGTGCACCACCATGCCCTGCACCTCCTTGCCGAGCTTCAGGTAGGCGCGCAGCGCGGGATTCTCCAGGGTTTGCAATTCATCGAACATCATCGGCTTGCCGTCGTAGTGACCGTCGGCGATGTCCTTGAGAAACAGTTCGACCTCCTCGTTGGGGATGATGTAGCCGATGTTCTGCGTGTCACCGCCGAGTTTGCTGAAGGCGAGGCCGATCATCTTGTCGCCCGCCACCGCCGGACCACCGCTGTTGCCCGGATTGATGGCGGCGTCGACCTGGATGCGCAGTCCCGCCACCGGGTAGGTGTAGGGCACGAACTCGATGCGCGAGACGATGCCCTTGGTGATGGACAAGGACGAGCCGCCGGTGGGGAAGCCGTAGGCCAGCACCGCGTCCTTGATCTGCGGCATCCGACCGGCCCGGGGAAGCGGCGGATGCGCCGCGAAGAAGGCCGGATCATCCAGTTGCAGCACCGCCAGATCGATGCCGGGCGCGACCGCCACGACGGTGGCCGGCACCTTGTCGCCGGCCGCATTGGCCTGCACCTGCACCTGGCTGGCGTACAGCACCACGTGCGCATTGGTGAGTATGCGCCTGCCCTCGATCACCACCCCGGAGGCGGTGGCCTCGGCCGGCGCCTGCTTGGTCCAGGGCTTGAATGGATCCGGGTAGCGCAGCGTCGCGAAGATCTTGACCACCGAATTCTCGATCGCGCCGGCCGGTTGCGCGGGCTGCGCGCCGGCGGGCATCGCCGCCAGGGCAAGGACGGCCGTACCGAGCAGGATGGCGAAGCGCGACGATCGCAGACTTAGCGGAGCGGGATGCCGGGGTGCACTCATGGGGTGTCCGTCAAGGGAGAAGAACCGTCATTTGCCGTCCACCGACAGCGCCAACAGCACATTGCCGGGCTGGCCGGCGCGTTGGCCGTAGCCGGAATTGACATACAACATGCCGCTGACCACGGTGGCACCGCCACGGTCCAGGGAGCCGCCGCTGGCGCGCACGCCGTTCACGGTGGTGAAATCCGTCGCGGTGGCGAAGTCCCAGAGAATCCTGCCATCGATGGTCGAGTAGGCGCGCAGATGTCCATCCATGGCCCCGGAGAACACCGCCCCGGGAATCACCGTCACCGCCGCCGATTCGGCATGTGAGCAGTGTTGGGCACCCCAGGCGCAGGCGGGCTGCGGGGCCGGCGTCTGCCAACGGCGCACGCCGGTGCGCAGATCGAGCGCGGCCAGACCGCCATGCGTCGCGGCGCCATCGACAGTGGGCGCAGCCAGCGCCACATACAGATTGCGGTGATCGGCGGCCGGTCCCCAGGCGATGCCGCCGTATTGGCCGTCGGCCACGCGCGACTGCCAGAGAAGCTCGCCGCCGCGGTCGGGATCCAGCGCATACACCGTGCCCGAACGCTGCGCGGCGAGCAGCATGCGTCGCTCGCCCGTCAGCGTGCGCAGGATGGGTGAACTGTCGAAGCCCGCGCGCCAGGCCTCCGCCGTGCGGATCGGCTCGGAGTTGGCGAAGCGCTTCGCCCAGCGCACGCTGCCGTCGGCGAGATCGAGGGCCACGACGGCATCGGCGAGCGCAGCGGCGCCCGCGGTGAGCGCCTCGCCGGTGGCCACGTACAGCAGGCCACGCAGCGCATCGATGCTGGCGGCGGCCGCCACCGGCACTCCCGCCGGACCGAAGGCGGCGCCGCCCGGATTGGCGGGCACGGTGGGCTGGGGTGGCGCGCCGGACAGGTAGGTCTGCCAGACGACCCGCCCGGAGACCATGTCGAGCGCGGCCACGCTGCCGCGCGAGCTGCAGCAGGCATAGGAAGGATCGGCGGCCGCGGTCGGCTCATCCGAGGCGGTGACCACGTACACGCGGTCGCGATACACCGCCGACGCGCCGAGGATGCGCGCCAGCGGATGCGCATCGATACGGGTCTTCCAGCGCAGCGCGCCGGTTTGCGCATCGAGCGCATACACCGTGCCCTCGGCGTCACCGAAGATCGCGGCGCTCGGCGCCTTGAGGATGTCGCGGTGCGCCAGGGCCGGTTTGGAGGAGCGCTTGCCACGCCCCTTGCGCGACTTGCGGGTCGGCGTGCCGTCGGCGGCCGCTGCGGCGTTGCGCGGCGGGGCGAACTCCCCGACGGTAACCGCGCCGGGCACCCCGGCGGCGGCGTCGTAGGTCCAATAGGTGCAGCCGGTGCGCGCGTCGAGCGCATACACGCGGCCCACCGCGCTGGCGACGTACAACCGTCCATCGACCACCGTGGGCTGTCCGGATACGGCGCTGCCCTGAAAGCCATAAGCCCATTTCAAGGCCAGCCGCGGCACGTCGGCGGCGCGGATCGCCGGCTCAGGCTGATAGCGGGTGTTGTCGAGGTCGCGTCCCCAGCCGTTCCATTGCGCGGCGCCCACCGCCACCGGCCCCGGCACGCTGGCACAGAGATTGGTCTCCGGCGCCAGCCCTGACGGCGGGGCCGCGGACGCCGGCCGGGCGGCCAGCGCCAGAACTGAAAGCGCGATCCAGCGTGCTTGCGCCGTAATGCTCACGCGTCAGCGCTTTTCGAGCGGCACGTAGTCTCTTTTTACGGGTCCGGTGTACAACTGCCGAGGGCGGCCGATGCGCATATGCGGATCGGACACCATTTCCTGCCAGTGCGCCACCCAGCCGGCGGTGCGCGCAATGGCGAACATCACGGTGAACATCGAGCGCGGAATGCCGAGCGCGCTGTAGATGATGCCGGAATAGAAGTCGACGTTCGGGTAGAGCTTGCGGGAGACGAAGTACTCGTCGCGCAGGGCGATTTCCTCGAGCTTCAATGCCAGCTCGAACAGCGGACTGTCGGCCCGGCCGAGCTTCTCGAGCACCCGGTAGCACATCTCGCGGATGATCTTCGCCCGCGGATCGAAATTCTTGTACACGCGATGCCCGAAGCCCATCAAGCGCACACCGCCGGCCTTGTCCTTGACCCGCGCCAGAAACTGGTCGATCTGACCCACCGAACCGATGCTGTCCAGCATGTCGAGCACCGCCTCGTTGGCACCGCCATGGGCCGGTCCCCACAGGGCCGAGACCCCGGCGGAGATCGCCGCGTAGGGGTTGGTGCCGGTGCTGCCGGCGAGGCGCACCGTCGAGGTGCTGGCATTCTGTTCATGGTCGGCATGCAGGATGAACAACAGATCGAGCGCCTCGGCGGCCACCGGATCGATGGCATAAGGCTCGCAGGGCACGGCGAAGAACATGTTGAGCATGTTCGAGCAGTAGCGCAGGTCATTGCGCGGATAGATGAAGGGCTGGCCCAGCGTGTGCTTGTAGGCCGCGGCCGCGATGGTCGGCAGCTTGGCGATGATGCGGTGCGCAAAAATCTCCCGCTGGCGGGGATCGTCGATGTCGGTGGAGTCTTGATAGAACGCGGCCATGGAGGCGACCACCGCGGACACCATCGCCATCGGATGGGCGTCGTGATGAAAGCCCTGGAAGAAGCGCAGCAGATGCTCGTTGATCATCGTGTGCCGCGTGATGGACTCGTTGAAGGCGTCGAACTGCTCCTTGGTGGGCAGCGAGCCGGTGAGCAGCAGCTGGGCCACCTCGAGAAAGTTCGCGCGTTCGGCCAGCTGCTCGACCGGGTACCCCCGGTACAGCAGCGTGCCGGCGTCGCCGTCGATGTAGGTGATCTTGCTCTCGGTGCTGGCCGTCGCCATGAACCCCGGATCGAAGGTGAATACGCCCAGATCCTTGGTCAGATGCGAGATGTCGAGCACATCGGGACCGAGGGTGCCGGAGCGGGCCTCGAGCGCCGCGGCCTGGCCGGTCGCGAGATTCTTCAATTCGTATTTCGTGCTCATGCGCCTTTAATGTCCGTCGAAGGGTGGACCGCAGCGAAAGGTTCGCGCAGGTTTGCACGGTCGTCAGGCGGAATCAAGGGCGCAAGGCACGCACGCGCAGGATGCGCGTGCGGTTCGTGAAGCGAATCAGCCTTTGGCCGCGATCGCGTACTTCTTGCGGAACTTATCCACGCGTCCGCCGGTGTCGACGATCTTCTGCTTGCCGGTGTAGAACGGATGGCAGCTGGAGCAGACTTCGAGGTGCAAATCCTGGCCCATGGTGGAGCGCGTCACGAATTTGTTGCCGCAGCTGCAGTTCACGGTGATTTCTTGGTAATCGGGATGGATGCCGGATTTCATAACGAACCTCGTGTGCTTCGGACGGCAGAATCGACGCGCCGCGACGCCCGCTGACCCGGCCAGATGCGGGGTCAGCGACGCCGGCGGGCGGGCCGCCACGCCAACACGGCCGCAGGCGCAGCCCACAAAGTGAAGGATGCCCGTCGTGCCGAGCCGAGCATTTTAGGCGTGTCAGTGATGGCTTACAAGGCCCAACGATGCGCCGGGTGCGGGGGCATCGCCGATCGGCGAGCGGACCATCCCGCCCCGCGGGCCCCTGGGACGGCGCCGGCCCGCCGCGCGGGCGTACTGAAACACTTTTGTCATCTTGTCCACATTAACTGTGGATAACTCTGTGGATGGCAGGCTCGCGCCCGCTTCGCCACGGCGGAATTTCTAGTAAATGTTAACTTGGTCAAAAAATAGGCAAGCCATTTTGTCTAATTACTCCAATAAGTTACGAGCGTCATCTGACCTACTTTTAGTGCAATGTGTCGTAGGTGCCCTAAGACGCGAGCCTGCCGCATCGATGTGCATAAACTCACGGTAAAAAACTCGCTTGTAGATCATTCAGAAAACGCCGCCCGAGCTCCGTCGGCCGCCAACCCTGGGCCCAGGGCTCGAGCAACCCACGGACCGCGGCCGAGCGCAAGCCCGGTTCGAGCGCGGCCGTCGGCAATCCTGTCCGCTGCGTGAACTCAGCCATCCTGAAGCCCTGATTCAGACGCAGCGCATTGAGCAGGTACTCGAAGACCAGGTCGGCCGGCGGGATGAAACGCCGCTCCCCGGGGGGCGCCGCCGGACGCGCCACTGCCCGCAGATAGTCTCCCGGCTGAGGCGGCTTCACCGTGCGCAGCACCCCCTGCGGCAGGTGCAAGGTGAGCTTGCCATGCGCACCCGCGCCCAGACCGAGATAATCGCCGAAGGACCAATAATTGAGATTGTGCCGGCAACATGCGCCGGGGCGCGCATAGGCGGACACCTCATACTGTTCGTAGCCGGCCGCGGCCAGCGCGCGCTGGCCGGCAAGCTGCATCTGCCAGGCCAGTTCCTCATCGGGCAGCGGCGGTGGCCGGGCGTGAAACACCGTCCCCGGCTCGAGCGTCAGCTGATAGTAGGAGACATGGCTGGGATTTAGCGCACAGGCCAGGCGCACGTCCTCCCGGGCGGCCTCCAAAGTCTGCCCGGGCAGCGCGTACATCAGGTCCAGGTTGAAATTGCTCAGTCCCGCGGCGTGCAGCTCCTCTGCCGCGCGGCCGATGTCATCCACCGAGTGAATGCGACCCAGCCGCTCGAGCGCGTGCGGCGAGAAGCTCTGCGCACCAAGTGAAACGCGATTGATGCCGGCCGCGCGATAGCCGGCGAAGGCGCCATGCTCCACCGCCCCCGGATTGGCCTCCAAAGTGATCTCGGCCTCCGGCGCGAACTCGATGCGCGTGCGCAGCGCGGCGAGCAGCCGCTGGTATTGCGGCACGGCGAACAAGCTGGGAGTGCCGCCGCCGAAAAACACGCTGGCAATCCGCCGACCGGTGAGCATCCCGGCGGCCAACTCCGCGTCGAAGTCACGCAGCAGCGCATCCACATAGCCCGGGTCGGGCCGCGCCGACTTCAATTGATGCGAATTGAAATCGCAGTACGGGCACTTGCGCACGCACCAGGGCATGTGCACGTACAGCCCCAGCGGCGGCGCGCTCACTCGCGGGCCGCCAACGACTCGCGGACCGCCAGCAGCTCGCGCAGGGCGGCGAGCGCGCGCCCGCGGTGACCGAGCCGGTTTTTTTGTTCCGCGGGCAGTTCGGCGGCGCTCATGCCGAGATCGGGCAGCCAGAACAGCGGGTCGTAGCCGAAGCCGCCGGTGCCGCGCGGGGCAGCCAGCACATAGCCCTCCCACTGTGCTGCCACCAGAGCCGGCTCCTCGTCCCCGGGACCGCGCACCAGCGCGAGCGCGCAGCAATAGCGGGCGCGCCGCTCGGCGAGCGGGCGGTCGCCCAGCGCCGCCAGCAGTTTGGCGTTGTTGGCCGCGTCGCTGGCTCCTTCGCCGGCGTAGCGGGCCGAATAAATCCCCGGCGCGCCACCGAGCGCATCGACCTCGAGCCCGGAATCATCCGCCAGCGCCGCCCCACCGCTGGCCTCGGCCGCGTGCCTCGCCTTCAGCAATGCGTTGGCCGCAAAGCTGTCGCCGGTCTCGGCGACGCTGCCTATGCCCAGATCGCCCTGCGCCACCACCTCGTAACGCAGCTCACCGAGCAGCGCGCGCAATTCCCGCAGCTTGCCGGGATTGCCGCTGGCGACAACCAGGCGCTTAAAGGGCGCGGGCGCTGAGCTGGGCGGCATGCAGCTGCGCGATGCCCTGGGTGGCGAGGTCGAGCAGACGGTCCAGTTCATGGCGGCGGAAGGCATGCCCCTCGGCCGTGCCCTGCACCTCGACGAAGGCTCCGCCGCTGTTCATCACCACGTTCATGTCGGTCTCGGCGTTGGAGTCCTCGGCATAATCGAGATCCAGCACGGGGGTTCCCCGGTAGATGCCCACCGAAACCGCCGCCACCTGGCCGTGCAGCGGGCTGGCGGCGATCGAACGGCGCTTCAGCAACACGTCGACCGCATCGGCCAGCGCCACGAAGCCGCCGGTGATGGCGGCGGTGCGCGTGCCGCCGTCGGCCTGCAGCACGTCGCAGTCGATGGTGATGGTGCGATCGCCAAGCGCCTTCAGATCGCAGACCGCGCGCAACGAGCGGCCGATGAGGCGCTGAATCTCCTGCGTCCGGCCGCTTTGCTTACCGCGCGCCGCCTCGCGCGCAGAGCGAGTGTGCGTGGCGCGCGGCAGCATGCCGTATTCGGCCGTGACCCAGCCCTGGCCCGAACCGCGTAAAAAGGACGGCACGCCATCCTCGACACTGGCGGTGCACAGCACGCGGGTCGCACCGAAGCCGACCAGCACCGAGCCCTCCGCGTGCCGGGTATAGCCGCGCTCGAAGGACAACGGGCGCAGCTGGTCCGGCGCGCGGCCGCTGGGACGCGGGCTCATGCCGCCCTCCAGCGCAGCGCAGCGGCGCTGGTGTTGTCGCTGTAGGGCGCGGCGGCGTCGACCGCGCGGCGGCCGAGGTCGCCCAGCGCATCACGCAGGCTGGCACCGCTTTGCTGCGCGAAGTTCACCAGATCCGGGTCCTTCAGACTCGACCACAGCCCGTCCGTGCATAGCAGCAACACGTCGCCGGCGCGCAGCCGCCGGCGGGTGGATATGCTCATTTCCGGCAACGCGGTGTCTCCGCCGAGGCAGCACTCCACGTAGTTGCGCATCGGATGCCCGCGCACCTCGGCCTCGGTGATCAGCCCCTCGCGCAGCAACACCTCCACGTGGCTGTGATCGCGGGTGCGCTCGAGCACCTGGCTGTGGCGCAGCTGGTAGACGCGGCTGTCACCGACATGCGCCCAATAGGCGGAGGAATCCTGGATCAGGCAGACCGCGCAGGTCGCCCGTGGCCGCGCCTCGACGTTCAAGCCGACCCCCAGCTTGACCACCTCCTCGTGCGCACGACCGATGGACAGGTGCAGGAAGCCCAAGGGGTCGAACACCGGATGCGGCGTCTGCCAGAAAGCCTCCAGGAGCGTGGCGAGCGCGGTCTCCGCCGCGCGAGCGCCCTCGGCATGGCCGCCCATTCCATCGATCACCGCCAACAGCACCGCCTGCTCACCGGCCGCCACCGCGACCCGATCCTGATTCTCTTCCCGATGGCCGATGAGGCTCACGTCAGCGGTTTCGATCTGCAACGTCGGCTCCCTGCATTCTGCTAAGCTTCCAGGCGGGCATTATCGCTGAATTTCTTGTGTGAAATCCTATGATTCGCAGCATGACCGGGTTCGCACGACGCGAGCGGCAATATCCGTTCGGATTGCTCGCCTGGGAGATCCGCACCGTCAATCACCGTTATCTGGAACTCGGTGTGCGCATGCCCGAGGAATTCCGCGTCGCCGAGACGGAGTTTCGCCAGAGCGTGGCGGCGGCGGTGCGCCGCGGCAAGGTCGAATGCACCCTGCACTTCCGCCCGCAGGTCGCGGCCGGTTCGCTGGACATCGATGCCGAGCTGCTGGGCGCCCTCACCCGGCGCGCGCAGGCCGCGGCGGGCCTCGCCGGCACCGCCGCCCGCATCGACGTCATGGATCTGCTGCGCTGGCCGGGAGTGGTGCGCGAGGCGCCGCGCGATCCGACGCCGCAGCTGGCGGCGGCGCATGCGCTGCTCGCCGAGGCGCTGACCGAGCTCGGACGCTTTCGCGACAGCGAGGGCGAGCGGCTGCGCGAGGCCTTGGAGCAGCGCTGCGCCGGCCTGCTGGAGTTCGCCGCGCGAGTCACTGAGCGCCTTCCCGAGGTGCGCACCCGCCTGCGGACGCGGCTGCTGGAGCGCATCGCACAGCTGACGGCGGAGGTCGACCACGAGCGGCTGGAGCAGGAACTCGCCATGCTCGCGCAGCGCCTCGACGTGGATGAGGAGCTCGACCGGCTGCGCGGTCACGTGGTCGAAGTGCGCCAGGCCTTCACCGGCCGCGAGCCCGCCGGGCGGCGGCTCGACTTCCTCATGCAGGAGTTGAACCGCGAGGCCAACACCCTGTCATCGAAGTCCCAGGACCTCGATACCACGCGCGCAGCGGTGGACATGAAGGTGTTGATCGAACAGATGCGCGAACAGGTGCAGAACATCGAATGAGTCCCGGGGGAGCCCGCAGACCCCCATAAAGATCACCTCGAGGCATGCGGCACCTCGGCGACCGCGTCGGCTGCGATCTCAAAGGAGCGCAGGCGCGCGGCATGATCGAAGATCTGCGAGGTGATCATCAATTCGTCCGCGCCGGTTTGTTCGACGAAATTGCGCATATCCCTGCGCACCATCTCGGGAGTCCCGATCGCGGCGCACGACAGCACCTGCTCGAGCATCGCCCGCTCCTGCGCTCCCAGGTGCTCGACGTACCCCTCGACGGGGGGCGGCAGCTGCGAGGGCTGTCCGCTGCGCAGGTTCACGAAGGCCTGCTGCATCGAGGTTGCGCGGAATTTCGCCTCCGGCAGGGAATCGGCCGCGAACACATTGAAACCCAGCATGACATGGGGTTTGACAAGATTTCGCGAGGGCCGAAATTCGCGCCGATACAACTCGATCGCCGCCATCATCTGCGCCGGCGCGAAATGTGACGCAAACGCATACGGCAGTCCAAACGCCGCCGCCACCTGCGCGCCATACAGGCTCGATCCCAAGATCCACAGCGGCACCTTGAGCCCGGTCCCCGGCACCGCGCGCACTGCTTGGCGGGGTGACTCCGAGAAATAGTCGGCGAGTTCCTGTACGTCGCGCGGAAACTCATCCGGGTCCGAGGCCAGGTTTCGGCGCAGTGCCCGTGCCGTTCGCTGGTCCGACCCGGGTGCCCGACCGAGACCCAGATCGATGCGGCCCGGGTAGAGGGATTCCAGCGTGCCGAACTGCTCGGCAATGGTCAGCGGGGAATGATTGGGCAGCATGATCCCGCCGGCGCCGACGCGAATCGTGGAGGTGCCACCTGCCACATAACCGATCAGCACGGCAGTCGCGGCGCTGGCGATTCCCGGCATCCCGTGGTGCTCAGCCAGCCAAAAGCGCCGGTAGCCCCAATTCTCGGCATGGCGCGCCAGGTCGAGTGTGTTCCTGAAGGAGTGGCCCGCATCGCTTCCCTGCGTGATGGGCGACAGATCAAGGACGGATAACGGGACCATGCGCGGGACATGGGGGTGTTCTCGGCAATTCTCAACCTGGGGGGAGAACACCCGACCGCGGGCGGCGGCGAAAGCCCCCGATATCCCGGCTTACCGCCGCCGGATCGGTTCGCTGGCGTACCGACAGCGCGACACCCGCCCGGCATGATGCCCCCGCCCGAAGGTCGAGCCGGGCGCGAAGGGGAAAAGCCGATGAGCACACCGAAAATACTGGCTGTGGTTCTGATCGTGGTCGGCGGCCTCGTCCTTGCCTATGGCGGTTTCAGCTACACCCGGGAAACACATAGCGCCAACATCGGCGACCTGCACCTTGCCGTGCATGAGCGGCAGCGGGTGAACATCCCGCTGTGGGCCGGACTCGGCGCGCTGATCGGCGGAGTCGTTCTCCTGGCCAGCACGAAACGGACGTGAAGCTCGCCGTTGCGGCTCGGGCCGCAGCCGGGCCGGGGCGCCCCGCCTGGCGCAGGACTGAGCCGACTCGCGGGCGCGGCCAGGGATCTCGGACCTGCGTCTGCCGTTGACCCATCCCCGCCCATCGCGAATGGCGGTTTAGCGGCATGGCATCTCCGCAACAGATGCTGTTTTCGAAGCCCTGCAGAAGTCTTGAGACTTGCACTTGATCCCTCGGTGCTGACAACCGCGCACCTGAACCGGGCGGGCGTGTGTGCAGACCTGCCGGAAAGTGTTCGGTTGCCCCATGATATTGGCGACGTCAGAATTTATACTTCAGGAACTGGCAGGAAAGCTCGTCGAGAAATTCCGTTCCCCCAAGGGCGGCGGACCAAGCATCAGAATTTCCTCGTCGGGCGATGCCGCTTCGAGTTGCGTCAAGATCGGTCGCCTGCCGCTGCAATCAAAAACCGCCAGTTGCCCGAATGCGTAGAGATGCTGCAGGCCAAGCACCTTGCCGCACCAATCCCGCGCTTGCGCAAGGTCTTTTACCATTGTTGATATCCGGCCGATTCGACCAAGCGTCAGTGGCGGGTTCGCAGGGCTTTTCTGTCCCATGAGCCGGCTTCCTTTCCGCACAGGGAACTACCGTTGCAATGCCCTGCGATTATCCAGCTCGAATTTGGCAATCGCGTTCGCCCCATGAAACTACGCCGCATCGGTACCGATCCCGCGACGTTCCGCAATTTCCCGACTCCTCAAGCCGTGCTTGGCCGCAGGTAACACCCGCCACTCGGCAGGCGTCGGCACATCGTCGTGTGACGGCCGTCGTCGAGGCCCTTGATGGTCATGACGCAATCCTATCGAGATGTGGTTCGATTTTCCCTCCCCTCACGCTGTCGCCGGACCCATGCGAGGTCATTCCCGGCGGGGTCCCCGCATCTGCCTTGGCCACGCCCCACCGGCGGGAGTCGGCTCATTGCCGTCATTCGCCATCGTCCACCAACGGCGCAAGAGCTCGCCATATCGCTCGGTGCTCGGCTTCCGATATGGCGTTGCCACCAGGAAAAGCAGCGCATTAACTTAACGCGGGGATGACCAACAGGCCCATCGCATCGATTGTGGTGTGCGCGACCATGTTCAGGAGCAGATCGCGGCGCCATAGGTAGAGGATGGTTACCAGACTGGCGACGATTAGTATCGGCAGCAGCGCCGCGGTGCCGACCGACGATGCATGGGCAAGCGTAAAAAATGCGAGCGAAATTGCCGCGGCAACATGCTTGCCTCCGAAATATCTTGACAACCGCTCAATGCCGTAACCGCGATAGAGCGTTTCCTCGAACCCGCCGGCCGTGATGACCAGCATCACGCGCACCACGAGTGATTGCGACAGCAAGAACGCAAGGAAATGCTTGTCGGATCTTAGGCCCAGTCCTTGAACGACGAGTCCCGATACGAATGTGATGATCACGCCAGCCACGATACCGTACAGGAGCGTTGACCACCGCGGCTGACGCCAGCCAATCGACTGCAGTGGCTCTTTTTCCCAGAGCCGCACGATGATCAGCAGCGCCATCCACGTAACCCAGTGTATGACCAGACCTATCGCAACGAACTCGCGCGACAGCGCGGCCCCGAATACATGCGTCACAATGAAATTCGTCAGCAGTGGCGAGAGCAGTGCGACGCCCAGGCCAACCAGGGTCGCAGCAGGCAGCCACCAGGGCTTCGAAGCGGCGTGAAGGCTCATTTAACGGGGAGGATATCTTTGTCGGCGCCGGTGTCAATGTCAGTTACGGGACACGCAATTGCTCACGGCGAATGACCGATCCTGGCCGGGATGCGCCTGAAGTGACCGGCCGGCATGGAGGAACAAGCGCCCCCATTTCCAGTTATGCGCCGCAGGTTGCTCCGGCGCATAGACAGATAGTGACGGCGGTCGGCGAGACAGTCAGTGCGCTGGATGGTATGGCGGCCGGTTCCGGCAACGGCATAATGCAATGCGAGGGGCGTCACGGCGACCGGGCGTGCGGCGGCAGATGGCTTTGGATCGCGGCGGACCCAAGCGAATTGAGCAGGGAGAAGTCCTCCATGAATGAGTTGCAGGCCTCGTTGACGGCTCTCGGCACGTCGCTGGTGAGAGCGACGCACACACGCGTGGACCCGCAGCCGATTTTCCTGGATCCATGGGGCGATGAACTCGCGCCGGTCGCGGCCCTGGAAGCCTATCGTCAACGGGCCATCGAGCGACTGCGCGCCCTGGGGAGGGTTCATGTGGAGAAACCCGATGTGCCGCGTTACGCCATTTTGGACGAATTTTTCCCGCTCAGCCCGATGTTCGCGGAAATCGTGATTCGTGCGAGGTATACCGAGGATGCGCTGCGCGCGGCGGCCTCCCAGGGCATCAAGCAATATGTTCTCGTGGGCGCAGGCTTCGACAGTTTCGTGCTGCGCAGACCACCATTCGCCCGCGACATCCATGTCATAGAAGTCGATCAGGCGAAGACCCAGCAACTGAAACTCGACCGCATCGCGAAATGTGGCCTAAGGCCATCGCCGCCCGTGCATTTCGTGGCCGCTGATTTCAATGAAGAGGAACTACCCGCCGTATTGTCGCGCACCCCATTCAAACGCGGTGAGCGGGCGTTTTTCTCATGGCTGGGCGTGACCCTGTATTTGACGCGGGAGGTGAATTTATTGGCGCTGCGCTCCTTTGCGCATTGCGCCGCACCAGGTTCGGAGTTGGTTTTGACCTACCTGCACCCGGATGCCATATTCTCGGATACGGTATCCGAGCCGTGGCGCTCCCTGAGACGGTACGTGGCTTCGATCGGCGAGCCATGGTGCTCGGGATTCGAGCCCGCGGATCTCGCCGAGGAACTCGGACGGGCCGGACTCGACCTGATCGAGGATTTAGACGGCCCGCAAATGCTCCAACGCTATGGGCGCGCGGGTGCCAAAGGCTGGAGCCTGGAACCGCTCTGTCACATCGTTCATGCGCGCGTAGCCTAGGAGTGTGTCCGAGTAATAGATCCGCTAAGCTTCTGGAAGGGAAATTGCCGA
>VFSW01002308.1_pt1 | contig 28817 bp, 39 predicted proteins | sample 5358111 | NCBI WGS metagenome assembly VFSW01 (sample SAMN11554181, study PRJNA540505) | mine drainage metagenome | isolation source: sediment from site ElyBrook_90M | place: USA: Ely Copper Mine, Vershire, VT | collected 2017 | reverse complement strand
CTGTACGTCACAATGCCAGCGGAATACGGCACCCTGCCATGAAAGCCATTCCTGCCTGGGCACTGTTTGCCCTCGGCTCGGCCTTCTTTGCCGGATTGACCGCCCTCTTCGGAAAGTTGGGGGTAGCGGGTATCCCTTCGAATTTTGCCACCTTTATCCGTACCCTGATCATTCTGGCGCTCACGGCCGGGATTCTCTCCTTGCGCCATGAGTGGCAACGTTTTTCCACCCTCTCGCTCCATACCTGGACCTTTCTGATCCTCTCGGGCATTGCCACCGGTCTATCCTGGCTCTGTTATTACCGTGCCCTACAATTGGGGCCCCTTTCCGGGGTGGCTCCCCTGGACAAATTGAGCGTCGTCTTCGCCCTGCTCCTTGGGGTTCTGCTTCTGGGCGAACGCTTGAATTGGCATGGAATGTTGGGGATTACCCTGATTGTCTCGGGTTCCCTCGTCCTGCTCGTAGCGTAAATGAGACCAGTCCAGATACAGTACATTTTCGTTTTTTTCTTCAAGAAATTTCTGTGCCATTAAGTGATCGAGAATAAATGATGAGTTTGAATACACTGATTTTTGATGTGGATGGAACCTTGGCGGATACAGAACGGGATGGGCATCGGCCCTCCTTTAATCTGGCTTTCCAGGAATTCGGTCTGGACTGGGAGTGGACGGTTCCTTTGTATGGAGAACTGTTGGCGGTCACTGGAGGAAAAGAACGGATTCGCCATTATGTTGCCCACTATCACCCCGAACAACTTTCAGACATACATTTTGATGAGTTGGTCCTTCAGTTGCATCAATCCAAAACCCGTCACTATCTGGCTTTGCTTGAAAAAGGCGCAATCCCCCTGCGTCCCGGTGTCCGACGACTGCTCCACGAGGCCCGTCAGGCGGGTTTGACCCTGGCCATTGCCACCACCACCACGCCGGAGAATGTTGCCTCACTTCTTTCCACTGCGTTGGGACCGGAAAGCCCCGGTTGGTTTAAAGTCATTGCGGCCGGAGATATCGTTTCCGCCAAAAAACCTGCCCCGGATATTTATCTGTGGACATTGGATGCACTGGGTATCTCGGCACAGGAGGCTCTGGCCTTCGAGGATTCAGAGAATGGTTTGCGTTCAGCCTGCGCTGCGGGACTGACTACCCTCGTGACAATCAACGAATATACCCAGGGGCAGGACTTTTCCGGCGCAGGGGCCGTACTGTCCGACCTAGGGGAACCGCATCAGCCCTATGCCCTGTACCAGGGTGCTCTACCCCCTGCGGGCTGGGTCGATCTCGATCTATGCCGACGCATGGCAACTATTGATCCGGCCCGCGAATAGTACTGAGAGCAGGGATATCGCCATAAATTCTCACCGAGATGTATTGCATTACGCAAAAAACCGGGTGAAATTTGATCTGTTGCATTACAGGAACAACCTGCCGGGTTTATCCTGTTGTGCGTTCAGCGTGAGCGTCGTCTTTAAAGGAGTACAACATGCCAATCAGGGAAACCGGGTGGGTAAAATCCACACCCCCATGGTTTTTGATTCGCAAATGGTTCGATGGCCTCTCGCTGAAAAACAAGATTCACCTTCAGATCCAGCCCTTGCTGATTGCATTACTCTCTGTGACGACATTTTTCATCTACCAACAGGTAAAATCAAACATAATTTCCAGCCAGACACAGCGCGCAGAAGGGGTTGCCATGCAGGTCATAGACGACGCCAACCTGTTGATGGTGACTGGAGCAATTTCCAATTCGGTCGACCGGCAGTTGATGATCAAAAAAATCATCGAAGGGCAGCAGTTGGCTTCATTACGTCTGGTTCGAACCAATCAGGTAGTCCGGCAATTTGGCCCCGGATTGCCGGAAGAACATCTGGACGACCCGTTGGTGAAACAAACAATCGAGAGATCCATCAGCGCCGGAAAATCAATTCCCCATATTTCGATCGAACTGGTGAATGGCAAGCCCATGCTGCGCGCGATCACGCCGTATATTACAAGCCACAGTTTTCACGGCACCGATTGCCTGTCTTGCCATCATGTCGCGCCGGCATCCTTCAACGGAGCCTCCGATCTCAGAATCGATTTGTCAGAAAATTTCAGGCATCTGAATTCTCTGTTGGCATGGCTTATCGGCGGGCAGGTCGCCTTGCAACTCTTTTTGTTCCTCGTCATTGGACGGATAGCCGCCCTCAAGAACCAGCAGCAACAACTTGAGTTGGCCGAAAGGCAACTGACCGCGTTGATCGAAGCCATCCCCGATGCAATTTTTCTGAAAGATGGCGATGGACGCTGGCTGGTTATCAATGATTCGGCCAAGCAGATGTTTCAATTGCACGGCCTTCCCTGGCAAGGCAAAACCGAAATGGAGTTGGCGGATCTGCAACCGGCATTCCGTACTGCGCACGAAGGATGTCTGGTGGGGGATGAAAAAGCATGGCAAGCTGGATGCCTGCTGGTGGGCGAAGAAAATTTCGTGGTGGATGGTGGCCGATATGTCATAGAAACGCGCAAGGTACCGCTATTCAGCAAGGAGGGGGAACGCAAGGAGTTGGTGGTCATCGGACGCGATATTACGGAGCGCAAGCGATCAGAAGCCGAACTTTGTGCGCTCAAGGATGACCTGGAAATTCGCGTAGCAGAGCGGACTGCGCAACTCGAAGCCGCCAACAAGGAGTTGGAGGCCTTTTCCTATTCGGTTTCCCACGACCTGCGCACACCACTGCGCGCCATTGATGGGTTTTCCCGTATCCTGCTGGATGATTACACCAGCAAGCTGGATGATGAAGGCCGTCGTTTGCTCAATGTGGTGCGAGACAATACCAGCCGGATGGGACAACTGATTGACGATATCCTGAAATTCTCCCGGGCGGGACGGGTGGAAATAAATTTTTCCGAGGTTGACATGGAGCGGTTGGCCCATGAAGTTTTTGAAGAGTTGTGGTCAGCCACAGTTGGACAAGAAGTGCTGGTGGAGATCGAGCATCTGCCCTCCATGATGGGTGACCGCGCCATGATGCGTCAAGTCTTCGTCAACCTGCTGTCTAATTCCCTCAAGTTCAGTAGCGCCAGGGAAACCATCAGAATTAAAGTAGGGGGTTCTGTCCAGGGGGATGAAACCGTTTATTATGTGAGGGATAATGGCGCCGGCTTTGACATGCAATATGTTGACAAGTTGTTTGGCGTATTTCAGCGCTTGCACGGGGTGACTGAATTCGATGGGACAGGCATCGGGCTTGCCATTGTGAAGCGCATTGTCAGCCGCCATGGCGGACGGGTGTGGGCAGAAGGCAAAGTCAACGAAGGCGCGACAATTTATTTTACTTTTCCGACAAAGGAAAAAGAGCATGAGTAATACGATGGTGGAAGTGGAAATTTTGTTGGTGGAAGACAATCCAACCGATGCTGAATTGATCATTCGTGCACTGAAGAAGAGCAATCTCGCCAACAAACTGGTATGGGTCAAGGATGGTGCTGAGGCGCTGGATTTCCTCTTCGCCACCGGGTCCTATAGCGGGCGTCAGGTAACGAACAGCCCCAAAGTCATCCTGCTGGACTTGCGTCTGCCCAAGGTGGATGGCATGGGGGTACTTCGCCGAGTCAAGAACGATGAACGCACCAGGAGCATTCCGGTAGTGGTACTGACCTCTTCCAAGGAGGACAGGGATGTGGCGGAGAGTTATCAGCTTGGCGTCAACAGTTATATCAGCAAACCGGTGGAGTTCGATGAGTTTGCCAAAATGGTGTCGGAGTTGGGACTTTACTGGCTGCTGGTGAACCACCCGCCGATTGTAGCGAAGTAAACATGCATGCGATCATAAATCGGGAGTTGCGTGTCTTGATGCTGGAAGACACAGCAACCGATGCGGAATTGATCGTGCGTGAACTGCGCAGGGCCGGTATCGCCTTCACTTCCATACGCGTGACAACGCGTGATGCATTCACCCGTGCGCTCGAAGAATTCCATCCGGACATCATCCTTTCAGATTACAATCTGCCCGACTTCAACGGCTTAGTTGCACTGGAGATCGTGCAGCGCACCCACCCTGAAGTACCGGTGATCATGGTCACCGGCGCTCTTACTGATGTTGAGGCAGTGGAGTTGATCCATGCGGGCGCCAAGGATTATGTACTAAAAGACCGACTGGCCCGGCTTGCTCCGGCCGTCCGGTTGACGCTGTTGGCGGAACAGGAAGTCCACGCACGCAAGGTGGTCGACCAGGAACTGAGAATTGCCGCCACGGCCTTTGAGACGCAGGAAGGCATCGTGATTACCGACCGGGATCAACATATCCTTCGAGTCAATTGCGCTTTCACTCGATTGACCGGCTATAGCGCCATGGAGGCGTTAGGCAAGACCCCCGCCATACTCAAATCCGGACGACAGGATGCAGCGTTTTACCAAGCCATGTGGGAAACCCTCAACCGCGACAAATACTGGCAGGGAGAACTCTGGAACCGACGCAAGAATGGAGAGATTTACCCGGAATGGCTGACCATCACTGCCGTGCTTGATGGGGATGGACGGGTGACGAATTATGTCGGCGTATTTTCTGACATCACTCTGCGCAAGGAAGCCGATGAAAAAATACACCAACTTGCTTTTTATGACCCGCTCACCGGATTGCCCAACCGACGATTATTGCATGACCGTTTGCAGCAGGCCATGACTTCCAGCGTTCGCAGTCAGTGCAAGGGGGCGCTGCTGTTTCTCGATCTGGACAATTTCAAGGTACTCAACGATACCCGCGGTCACGACATCGGCGACCTGCTGTTGATCGAAGTCGCCAAGTGTCTACGAGATTGTGTACGCAGTGGCGATACCGTAGCCCGCATAGGCGGCGACGAATTCATTATCATGCTCGAGAATCTCAGCGAAGATACCCAGCAAGCGGCGGCGGCTGCCCAAGATGTCGGGGAGAAAGTTCTCAAAGCCATCAACCACTCTTTCAGTCTTCAGGGAGTTGATTATCACTGTTCATCCAGCATTGGAATCAACTTGTTTCACGGCAATGATACGGGCATGGATGACCTGCTCAGGCATGCCGATACCGCGATGTACCAGGCCAAGGCATCGGGCCGCAACACCCTGCGCTTCTTCGATCCCGCCATGCAAATCGAACTGGAGGAGCGCACCGCCTTGATGGAAGATCTGCGCCAGGCCCTGCCGCTCCAGCAACTCAGGCTTTACCATCAGATACAGGTTAATGAGCGAGGTGTGGTGGGCTCCGAGGTACTGCTACGCTGGCAGCATCCTGTGCGGGGGCTGATTTCACCTATGGAATTCATTCCTCTTGCCGAAGAAACCGGCCTTATTGTGCCCATTGGTGCCTGGGTGCTGCATATGGCTTGCGTGCAACTCAAAGCGTGGCAAGTCGACCCGCTGACCCGTCATTTACGGATTGCCGTCAACGTCAGTGCACGGCAGTTCAGTCAGCCAAATTTTGTCGAACAGGTGCTGGAAGTTCTGAAAGACACCGGCGTCAATCCTCTCAAACTAGGGCTTGAACTCGAACTGACCGAATCCTTGGTGCTCAACGACATTGACGACAGCATCGGCAAAATGCAGGCACTGCGCAGCATTGGAATCCGTTTTTCGCTGGATGACTTCGGCACTGGACAATCCTCCTTGTCCTATCTCAAACGCCTGCCGCTGGACCAGATCAAGATCGACCAGAGTTTCGTACGCGACATCGCCACCGATCCAAACGATGCGGCAATCGTTCGGACCATCATCGGAATGGCCGAAAACCTCGGACTGAAGGTGATTGCCGAAGGCGTGGAAACGGAACAGCAGCGCGAATTTCTTGAACGCAACGGCTGTCATGCGCATCAGGGATATCTGTTTGGCAAACCCGTACCCATAGATGAATTTCAGAATTCCCTAACTCAATTGCATCGTTAGTTGAGTAATAAAAAGCCTGCGTATGCAGGCTTTTTATTACGATAGATATCGAACAGATACGGGTTATTATTCGCCATCTTCCTCGATCACTTCAACGTCAGGACGATCTACCAACTCCACAAAGGCCATGGGTGCATTATCCCCCTGGCGAAATCCGAACTTGAGAATCCGGACATACCCCCCTGGTCGTGTCTTGTAACGGGGGCCCAATTCATTGAAGAGTTTCATGACCATTTCGCGATCCCGCAACCGATCAAAAGCGAGACGGTGATTGGCCAATGTAGGTTCCTTGCCCAAAGTGATCAGGGGTTCCACCACCCGGCGCAATTCCTTGGCCTTTGGCAGCGTGGTCTTGATTGCCTCATGACGCAGCAATGAATTGGACATATTCCGCAACATGGCCAAACGATGGCTGGTGGTACGATTAAGTTTGCGATTGCTTAAACGGTGACGCATTTGATAATCCTCATGATTTCAGTCATTTATAAGTAATGCGCCAGTTGGCGCTTATGGAGAACGTTTCAGTTAACGACGCTCCAAACCTGCGGGAGGCCAGTTTTCCAGTTTCATGCCCAAGGTCAAACTCTTGGTTGCCAATACTTCCTTAATTTCATTCAAAGACTTACGACCAAGATTTGGGGTCTTAAGCAACTCGGTTTCAGTCCGTTGAATCAAATCACCAATATAATAAATATTTTCTGCCTTAAGGCAATTGGCAGAACGAACGGTCAACTCAAGATCATCCACTGGTTGCAGGAGAATAGGGTCCACCTGGGGAATGCGCGTGGTTTCATTGGAGACTGGCGTACCCTGCAGATCCGCAAAAACCGAGAGTTGTTCCATCAGAACACGGGCAGCAAAACGCACGGCTTCCTCAGGTTCAATGGCCCCATTGGTTTCAATGTCCATTACCAGGCGATCAAGGTCAGTCCGTTGCTCCACGCGCGCACTTTCCACCGCATAACTGACACGCCGAACCGGACTATAGGAGGCATCCAACTGAATGCCACTGACCGCATGGGTTTCGTCATTATCTGGACGAACAGAAGCAGGTTCGTAACCAAAACCTTTGGATACCTTGACCTGCATCTCCAGTTTTCCACCTGCAGTAAGATGAGCGATGACATGTCCCGGATTGATGATCTCCACTTGATGCTGGGGATCAAAATCCGCCGCTGTCACCACACAAGGACCTACCTTGGAGAGAGTCAAAACAGCATCATCATGCTGATGAAGTTTTAAAACGACCCCCTTGAGGTTCAGCAACAAATCCACCACATCTTCCTGAACGCCATCCACTGTGGAATACTCATGAACCACATTGGAAATCTTGACTTCAACCGGTGCAAAACCCGGCATGGAGGAAAGCAGAATGCGCCGCAACGCATTACCCAGGGTATGACCGTACCCCCGTTCAAAGGGCTCCATCAAAACCTTGGCATGATTCGGATGGATGTTCTGAACTTCGATAGAACGTGGTTTCAAAAAATTTGCAGTCAATGTATCTTCTTGCATCATTTGTCCTTGATGATCGATCTCAGGTTCATAACTCCCGATTATTTGGAGTACAGTTCCACAATCAGGGACTCGTTGATCGTGGACGGCAATTCACTACGTTCCGGGCGCGCCTTGTAGACACCCTTCAAAGCCTTGATGTCGACTTCAATCCACTCGGGAAACCCTCTCCCTTCTGCCGCTTCTGCAGACGCCTTGATACGCAACTGTTGCCGTGACTTTTCCGCAACCTGCACCTGATCCCCAGGGCGAACCTGGTAAGAAGGGATATTCACGCGCTTGCCATTGACAAGAATTCCGTTATGGCGAACCACTTGTCGTGCTTCCACGCGCGAGGCACCAAAGCCCATGCGATAGGCGACGTTATCCAGGCGACTTTCCAGGGCTTTCAGAAGATTATCACCGGTAATTCCGCGAGCACGCTCGGCGGCTTTATAGGTCAAGCGAAACTGGCCTTCCAGCACACCATAAATTCTCCGAACCTTTTGCTTGGCACGCAACTGACCACCATAGTCGGATTGACGGCTTTGCTTTTGTCCATGTTGTCCGGGCGCGTAGGCACGACGCTCGATGGCACATTTTTCTGTAAAACATTTTTCGCCCTTGAGGAAAAGTTTCTCCCCTTCACGGCGACATTGACGGCATTTGGCATCCAGGTTTCTGGCCACAGTATTCTCCCGCTACCTGATTAAATACGACGCTTTTTCGGAGGACGGCACCCATTATGGGGAACCGGTGTCACATCCGAAATGCTGGTGATTTTAAAGCCTACGGAATTCAAGGCACGAACAGCAGACTCTCGTCCGGGTCCCGGCCCCTTGATCCGGACTTCAAGGTTTTTTACGCCACATTCCTGCGCCGCCTTACCTGCATTTTCTGCTGCAATCTGAGCTGCAAAGGGAGTGCTTTTACGCGATCCCTTGAAGCCATTACTGCCAGAAGTTGCCCAGGACAAGGCGTTTCCTTGACGATCGGTAATTGTGACAATCGTATTATTGAAGGAAGCGTGAACATGCGCGATTCCTTCAGCCACATTCTTTTTGACTTTCTTGCGCGCACGTGCGCCCGTATTGGATTTGACCATGTCTAACTCCTGGAATTACTTGGTTGTACGCACAGCTTTGCGCGGGCCCTTGCGGGTACGAGCATTGGTGCGGGTTCTCTGTCCACGACAAGGCAGGCCACGTCGATGGCGAGTGCCACGGTAACTACCGAGATCCATCAGCCGTTTGATGTTAAGCGAAACCTCCCGACGCAAGTCACCTTCTACAGAAAATTTGGTGACTTCAACCCGTAACCGCTCCATATCAGCGTCGGTAAGATCCTTGATCTTGGTGCTGGTCGTGACTCCGGCTGCAGCACAGATATCTCGTGCTCGCGAACGACCGATTCCATAAATGGCGGTCAAGGCAATTTCTGCATGTTGATGGTTAGGGATGTTGACCCCTGCAATACGAGCCATATGCGTCCTCAGTTTCTAGTGCGATAGTAAAAAAAATCAATCAGCCTTGGCGCTGTTTGTGCCGTGGATCTTCACAAATGACGCGCAAGACGCCTTTGCGACGGACCAGTTTGCACTTGCGACAAACTTTTTTGACAGATGCTTGTACTTTCATGATGTTCTCCAGCAAAGCCCGTGCTACTTGGCACGGAAGGTGATTCGACAACGGCTCAGATCATAGGGAGTGAGTTCAACGGTCACCTTGTCTCCGGGAAGAATGCGAATGTAATGCATGCGCATCTTTCCTGATATATGTCCCAATACCACATGATCATTTTCCAGTTTTACCCGGAAGGTGGCATTAGGAAGGGTTTCCAGAATTTCTCCCTGCATTTCAATGGTGTCTTCCTTGGCCATGATTACTTTGCCCCTTGCCCTTTAAAATTCGCCTTCTTGAGCAAACTTTCGTACTGTTGGGACATGAGATAGGTTTGAACTTGGGCCATAAAATCCATAGTAACGACAACGATGATCAACAATGAGGTCCCACCAAAATAAAACGGGACATTAAACTTAACAATCAAAAATTCAGGTAATAAACAAACCAAAGTGATGTAGATGGCCCCCGTCAGCGTCAACCGTGTGAGAATTTTATCCAGGTAGCGCGAAGTTTGTTCACCTGGACGAATCCCCGGAATGAACGCACCGTTCTTTTTCAGGTTATCCGCAGTTTCCTTGCTGTTAAAGACCAAGGCAGTATAGAAAAAACAGAAAAACAAAATAGCCCCTGCATAAAGCATGACATAAATGGGCTGTCCAGGACTTAGCATACTGCTGATCTCTTTGAGCCAACCAAAATGTTGCCGGCTTCCGAACCACCCGGCCAGGGTAGCGGGAAAAAGAATGATGCTGCTGGCAAAAATGGGAGGAATTACCCCTGCCATATTGATCTTGAGGGGAAGATGACTGCTTTGTCCCCCATAAATCTTGTTGCCCACCTGACGCTTAGCGTAATTCACCGTAATCTTGCGCTGACCACGTTCCACAAATACCACGAGGGCAGTCACGGCCACCACTGCTGTAAAAATAGACAGGGCCAGGAACCAACTGAAGGCACCCGTGCGAACCAATTCCAGGGTACTGCCTACAGCACGGGGCAATCCTGCCACGATTCCACTGAAAATGATCAAGGAAATTCCATTACCGATGCCTCGCTCGGTGATTTGTTCCCCCAACCACATCAAAAACATGGTACCCGTCACTAACGTAATGGCGGTAGTCAAGCGGAAAGGAAGACCGGGGTCGAGCACAAGACCGGGTTGTGCTTCCAGTGCCACCGCAATTCCCATGGCTTGAAAGAAAGCCAGTACTACCGTCCCATAACGAGTGTACTGAGTGATCTTGCGCCGTCCCGCTTCACCTTCTTTTTTCAGGGTCTCGAGGGAAGGTACCACCGTCGTCAATAACTGCATGATGATGGACGATGAAATATAAGGCATGATACCCAGAGCGAAAACCGTGAATCGAGAAAGCGCTCCTCCAGAAAACATGTTGACCATGCCGAGTATGCCGGACTTCTGACTGCTGAAAAGTTTCGACAACTCATCGGGATTGATTCCCGGTACAGGGATATGAGCACCCAGGCGATATACCACCAGAGCACCCACAACAAACCAGAGGCGACGTTTGAGGTCGTCCAGTTTGCTTCCTGAAAAATTGTTGGGAACCGAAGCCAAAATCTTTACTCGCTCTTCTGATCCAGAATCGTACCACCCGCTGCTTCGATGGCTTTACGCGCACCTTGAGTGACACCGATACCCCGGATTTGAACTGCGCGGGTAATTTCGCCCTTCAGAAATACCTTGGCGCCTTGAGCAGAGCCCGATATCACGCCCGCTTCCTTCAGTGCCAACAAATCGATGACTTCCGAGGTTACACGCATCAGATCCACCAGGCGCACCTGCTCTGTGGCTCCTTGAGTCAAACTGACAAAACCACGCTTGGGCAGCCGCCGTTGCAAAGGCATCTGACCGCCTTCAAAACCCACTTTATGAAAACCACCGGAGCGAGATTTTTGCCCTTTATGACCACGTCCTGCAGTTTTCCCCAAACCACTGCCGATCCCTCTTCCCACACGACGTCGTGCTTGTTTGGCCCCAACTGCGGGTTTGATTGTGTTCAGTTCCATGTTCTCTCCTTACTCGCTACGGACCAGATGGTGAACACTGGCAGCCATACCGCGATTTTCCGGGGTATCCAATACCTCAACGCTGTGATTCATACGACGTAAGCCTAACCCGCGCACGCAATCACGATGGGATTTGATCGCACCAATCGGGCTTTTGGTCAGGGTCACTCGAAAAGTCTTGATTTCTGGTTGAGTCATTGTCATCACTCCATGATCTCTTCAATGGTCTTGCCACGCTTAGCAGCCACTTCTGACGGTCGACGAGTTGCTTCGAGACCCTTGAGGGTTGCGCGGATAACATTGTAGGGGTTGGTGGAGCCAATACACTTGGCCAGCACATTGGTCACACCCATGACTTCAAAAACCGCGCGCATTGGACCACCTGCGATAATCCCGGTACCTTCGGAAGCCGGTTGCATAAAGACTTTCGCCGCACCATGCTCTCCCATGACCTGATGAAAGAGCGTGCCATTCTTCAAATTCACTTTTACCATCTTGCGCCGCGCCTGTTCCATTGCTTTCTGAACAGCCACAGGAACTTCCCGAGCCTTACCCTTACCCATGCCAATACCGCCATCACCGTCTCCAACCACGGTCAATGCGGCAAAGCCGAGAATACGTCCACCTTTAACCACCTTGGTGACGCGGTTGACTGCAACCATTTTTTCGCGCAGTCCATCACCACGCTCTTCATTGTCATTCTTTGCCATGTGCTTTCCCCAATGGGTCGCTGATTCGATTAAAACTGAAGTCCGCCTTCACGAGCCGCGTCGGCCAATGCCTTGACGCGACCGTGATAGCGAAATCCGGAACGATCAAAAGCCACCTGCTCGACGCCCACTGCCTTGGCTTTTTCTGCAATGCGTTTCCCAATCAGAACCGCAGCTGCAATATTTGATCCATTCCCGAGAATGTTGCGAACTTCCGGCTCAAGTGTAGAGGCGCTGGCCAATACCTTGGAACCCGTAGGATCAATGATCTGGGCATAGACGTGCTGATTGGTTCGATGAATTGACAAACGAATCACCCCCAATTCTGCAATCTTGGCACGTGTGCGCTTGGCACGACGAACTCTTCCATTTTCATGCATCATGATAAATTTGCCTTATTTCTTCTTGGTTTCTTTAATGATCACTTTCTCGTCGGCGTAGCGAACCCCTTTTCCTTTGTAGGGTTCAGGTTTCCGATACGCACGAACCTCAGCGGCCACCTGTCCTACCACCTGCCGATCAATACCTTTGATCAGGATTTCAGTCTGGGTTGGGGTTTCCACCTTGATTCCAAGAGGCATCTGGTGAACCACCGGATGAGAAAAACCAAGGGAAAGATTCAACTTGTCACCAGCAGCCTGAGCACGATAGCCCACACCCACCAGAGTCAGTTTCTTTTCCCAGCCTTTCGTAACACCGGTCACCATATTGGAAACCAGTGCACGAAGGGTACCGGACATGGCATTTGCAGCCGCGGTCTCGTTGGCGGGTTCAAACAGAAGTTCATTGCCCACCTGATTGATTCGAACGAGTGTACCCACTCTCTGAGTCAATGTTCCGAGAGGTCCCTTGACAGTGATCAACTGATCTGCCTGGGTAATTTCTACTTTCTCAGGAAGTGCAACAGGATATTTCGCGATACGTGACATAATTAAGTCTCCTTTATGCCACTACACACAGCACTTCGCCACCGACATTCTGGCGACGGGCTGCGCGATCGGTAATGACTCCAGCGGGGGTAGAAACGATCGCTACACCCAACCCGTTCATGACCTTGGGTATTTCATCACTGGCTTTATAGATACGCAACCCAGGGCGACTGACTCGCTGAATCAATTCAATCACGGGGCGACCCGCATAATACTTCAGTCCAATTTCCAGAGTGGGTTTGGAATCCTTCTGGTGAACCTGCATACCATCGATATAGCCTTCGTCCAACAGGACTTTAGCAATGGCAACCTTCAACTTGGAAGAGGGCATGGAAACACTGGGCTTTTCTGCCCGTTGCGCGTTGCGGATGCGCGTCAGCATATCCGCGATAGGATCTGTCATACTCATCGATTAGGCTCCTGCGACTACCAACTGGCTTTGGTTATGCCCGGTATTTCACCGCGCATGGCAATTTCACGAAATTTGTTCCGCCCTAACCCGAACTTGCTATAAACCCCGCGCGGTCTTCCCGTCAATGCGCAACGATTACGCAACCGGACTGGACTGGCGTTACGGGGTAGATTCTGGAGAGCTTCACGCGCAACCATGCGGGCATCGTCATCCGCCTTGGCATCATTGATGACAGCCACCAACGCTGCCCGTTTTACGGCGAATTTCTTGACCGCTGCGCGGCGCTTCAATTCACGATTGATTAATGCAACTTTAGCCACAGTTCACCTCAAACTTTCAACGGGAATTTAAAGGCCAACAACAATGCTTTTGCTTCTGCATCGGTTTTGGCTGTGGTGGTAATGGTAATGTTCATACCACGAACGGCATCAATCTTGTCGTATTCGATCTCAGGGAAAATGGTTTGCTCGCGCACGCCCATACTGTAGTTCCCCCTTCCATCAAAGGAACGTCCTGAGATACCACGAAAATCTCGAATTCGCGGAATCGCTACGGAGATGAGACGATCAAGAAACTCAAACATCCGTTGACTACGCAATGTGACCATGCATCCAATGGGATAACCCTGACGAATCTTGAACCCAGCAATGGACTTGCGCGATTTGGTCACCACCGGTTTTTGTCCGGCGATTTTTTCCATATCTCCCACGGCATGCTCGATTACCTTCTTGTCAGATACGGCCTCACCCACTCCCATATTGAGAGTGATTTTGGAAATGCGTGGCACCTCCATGACTGACTTATACCCAAATTGCTTGATCAGTTCGGGCACGACATTTTCTTTATAGTAACTATCCAGGCGGCTCATACTTTATCCTTACGCATCGACCACTTCGCCATTCGACTTGAAAACACGGACTTTTTTCCCGTCTTCAAGAATACGAATACCGACCCGATCGGCTTTTTGTGTGGCAGGATTGAACAGTGCTACGTTGGAGATATGCAAGGGCATTTCCTTGGTCAGGATACCGCCATTTTCGCCCTTGGCCGGGTTGGGTCGAACATGCTTGCGCACTTGATTGAGCCCTTCCACTACCACTCCATCGAGACCCACCATTTCACGAATGGGACCCCTCTTACCCTTGTCCTTGCCAGCAATGGCAACGACTTCATCACCTTTACGAAACTTGCGCATGTCTGCTCCTATAATACTTCAGGGGCCAGAGAAACGATTTTCATAAATTTCTCCGTTCTGAGTTCGCGCGTGACGGGCCCAAAGATCCGGGTACCAATAGGCTCCAATTTAGCATTGAGCAGTACTGCCGCATTGCCATCGAAACGAACCAGTGAACCATCAGGACGACGCACACCCTTAGCGGTTCTAACAACAACCGCGTTATATACCTCACCTTTCTTGACACGACCCCGGGGTGCAGCACTTTTGATGCTGACCTTGATCACATCCCCTATACCGGCATAACGCCGTTTTGAACCGCCGAGAACCTTGATGCACATCACTGACTTGGCACCGGTGTTATCTGCGACATCGAGTTTCGATTGCATTTGAATCATGGTTTAAACCTCTCCAACTTAATTCACCGTGTTGCTTTGCAGGTTCAGGATCAGCGATCCCGAATCGGTGACCAGTTTTGGACCCCGTTGTATTGGGAAAATGGTACTACCTAAGGAACCGCTGATTCTAGCACTGATATGGATACTTTGCAAGCAATCCGTGATCTACTGACAAAATGCTCAGGCCGATACCGCGCGGGAAACCAGCTCAGTCACTGTCCATGTCTTGGTTTTAGACAAGGGGCGGCACTCCTCGATGATGACCACATCACCGGCATGCACTGTATTATCTTCATTGTGAGCATGATATTTTTTGGATCGACGCATGATCTTCCCGATGAAAGGATGTGTCACCGTACGTTCCACCAGAACCGTGACCGTTTTATCCATTTTATCGCTCACAACCGTACCGGTAAGGGTTCGTTTCCCTCCCTTCGCTTTTTCTTCTGTACTCATTTGGCCACTCCCTTTTCAGCAATCACGGTTTTGACCCGCGCGATTTCGCGCCGCAACTTGCCAAGTTCACTGGTTTTGTTACTTTGTTGCGTGGCGATCTGCATTTTCAGACCAAAACGAGCCTGATACAGATTGATCAACTCTTGATTCAATTCTTCAGCACTCTTGGTTCTCAAGTCTATTGTCTTCATGCCCATCATCCCAATTGTCGCGTGACGAAGGTGGTGGCAATGGGCAATTTGGCCGCAGCCAGTTGAAAGGCCTCCCGCGCCAATGCCTCATCCACCCCATCCATTTCATAAAGTACTTTACCTGGTACGATTTCAGCCACAAAATATTCCGGGCTGCCCTTCCCATTTCCCATCCGAACTTCGGCGGGTTTACGGGAAATGGGTTTGTCCGGGAAAATCCGAATCCAGATCCGTCCGCCCCGCTTGATATGACGGGTCATGGCACGGCGCGCCGCTTCGATCTGGCGAGCAGTCAAACGACCCCGTTCCGTGGCCTTGAGACCAAAATCTCCAAAGGAAACTTTTGCACCACGGGTTGCCACACCGGTATTCCGGCCCTTTTGTTGCTTGCGATATTTTGTTCTAGCTGGCTGCAGCATTTCGAACTCCTGACTTACGTGATTTCTTCTCAGGTTCAGCCGGAGCAGCGACAACCTGCTCACCACGACCCATGATTTCACCCTTGAACACCAAGACACGCACGCCAATCACCCCATAGGTGGTTTTGGCTTCCGAGAAACCGTAGTCTATATCGGCACGCAGTGTATGCAGAGGAACCCGCCCTTCACGATACCATTCGGTACGTGCAATTTCGATCCCGTTCAGTCGACCGCTGCTGGTAATCTTGATGCCCTGGGCACCCAGACGCATGGCATTTTGCATGGCGCGCTTCATGGCACGACGAAACATGACACGTTTTTCCAACTGGCTCGTGATCCCATCCGCAATGATCTGTGCATCAATTTCCGGTTTGCGAATTTCCTCAATATTGACAGCCACCGGCACCTTCATCAATTTCTGCAGACTGGTACGCAGATTTTCGATATCCTCGCCTTTCTTGCCGATCACCATTCCAGGTCGAGCACTGTAAATGGTGATTTTGGCATTCTTGGCCGGACGTTCGATGATGACACGACCCACGGAAGCATTGGCCAACTTCTTTTTTAGAAAGGCGCGGACCTTGATGTCATCCTGCAACATTCCAGGAAAGTTTTTTGAATTGGCAAACCAGCGCGAACTCCAGTTCTTGAGAACGCTCAATCGAAAGCCGATTGGATGAATTTTCTGACCCATGGTTACTCCTCGTCCGCGACCGTGACATAGATATGACAGGTGGGCTTGACGATACGGTTCCCACGTCCTTTGGCTCGCGCAGTAAAGCGCTTCAGTACTGGCCCTTTTTCCACAAAAATCGTGGAAATTTTTAACTCATCCACATCCAGACCCAGATTATGCTCTGCATTGGCAATGGCGGATTCAAGTACTTTCTTGATGATTCGCGCCCCTTTTTTAGGGCTGAAATTCAGTACGTCCAGAGCCTTTGCTACGCCCATGCCCCGTACCTGATCAGCCACCAGTCGACCTTTCTGTGCTGAAAGGTGGACTCCACGCAATGTTGCTTGTACGTTCATCATGGTTCCCCTTACTTCTTGCCGGAGGAAGCTTTCTTGTCTGCTGCGTGACCTTTGAAGGTACGCGTCAGAGAAAACTCTCCTAATTTATGGCCCACCATATTTTCAGTGACATACACCGGGATATGTTGCTTTCCGTTATGTACTGCAATGGTCAGTCCGACAAAATCCGGTAGAACCGTGGAACGCCGTGACCAAGTCTTGATAGGGCGTTTATCTTTGGAAGCTACTGCAACTTCCACCTTTTTGATGAGGTGACCGTCTACAAACGGTCCCTTCTTAACCGAACGTGCCATATCGATGACCCTTATGCCGATTGCCGACGACGAACGATCATATTGTTCGTGCGTTTGTTCTTGCGTGTACGATACCCCTTGGTCTGAATACCCCAGGGACTGACAGGATGACGGCCTGCGGCAGTTTTACCTTCACCGCCCCCATGGGGATGGTCCACAGGATTCATAGCAACCCCGCGCACTGTGGGTCGAATCCCACGCCAGCGCTGAGCCCCAGCCTTTCCGATGGAACGAAGATTATGTTCCTCGTTGCTCACTTCTCCCAGGGTGGCGCGACAATCCACATGGACGCGCCGAATTTCTCCTGAACGCAAACGAAGTTGTGCATAAGTTCCTTCCCGCGCCAAAAGTTGCACCGAGGTGCCTGCCGAGCGGGCCATCTGAGCGCCCTTGCCCGGTTGCATTTCGATACAGTGAATGGTGCTACCCACCGGAATATTGCGAAGTGGCAAGCAATTTCCCGGCTTGATGGGTGCTTCTGGGCCACTCATCAATTGTGCGCCCTGTAAAATACCTCTGGGTGCAATGATGTAACGGCGTTCTCCGTCGGCATAACATAACAAGGCCAGATGTGCGGTCCGGTTAGGATCGTACTCGATACGTTCCACATTGGCGACGATACCGTCCTTGTTGCGCCGGAAATCCACTACACGATAATGCTGACGATGACCGCCCCCTTGATGACGAGTGGTGATATGTCCGTTATTGTTACGTCCTGCGTGCTTGAATTGCTTTTCCAGCAAACTTTTTTCTGCTTCGCCCTTGTGCAGGTGGGGATGGCTGACTCTGATCACGCCCCGCCGGCCCGGCGATGTAGGTTTCATCTTGATGATCGCCATGTCTATTCTCCCTGCACCAGATTAAGTTCCTGGCCAGCCTTGAGGCAGACGTAGGCTTTTTTCCAATCCTTACGTTTGCCCACGAAACGACCAGAACGTTTGTGTTTACCTTTGACGTTGACTACCTGCACGGTGTCCACTTCAACCTTGAACAGATGTTGAACAGCCGCTTTAATTTCCGCCTTGGTTGCATCACAAATCACACGAAACACGGCTTGTTGATGCTTGTCCGCGACGCGTGTACTTTTTTCGGAAATGACAGGGGCCTCGATGATCTGAAGCAGACGTTCTTCACGAAAGATGGTATTCATCCCAGCACCTCCTCGAATTTCTTGACCGCACTGCGCGTCAGGACCACCTTCGGGAAACGCACCAGATTGTATGGGTCTGCTTCCGTAACCATGAGAACCAACGCATTGGGCAGATTTCGCGAAGACAAATAAAGATTCTCATCCAAGCTATCGGTAATGATCAGCACCCGTTCCAATCCCATTCCCTTCAATTTTCCTGCAAAGTGTCGGGTTTTGGGGGACTCGAGTGCAATGTCCTCTACCACAGCCAGTCGATCTTCCCGCACCAGTTGAGACAGAATGGTGCACATGCCCACACGGTACATTTTACGGTTGACCTTATGGCTAAAGTTTTCATCCGGGCTGGAGGGAAAAATCTTGCCTCCACCGCGCCACAAGGGACTGGACGCCATCCCGGCACGGGCTCGCCCCGTCCCCTTCTGTTTCCAGGGCTTGCGGGTGGATTTGGCCACTTCGCTGCGCCCTTTCTGGGCGCGGGTTCCTTGCCGTGCATTGGCCTGAAATGCCACAACCAACTGATGTACCAGTGGTTCGTTGTAGTCTCTGGCAAATAATGCATCGGAACCATTAACGGTGGAAGTCACCTGTCCGTTGTCGTCGATCAGTTTGAGATCCATCTCATGCACCTCCCTTGACTGCGGGCCTGACGACCACATGACCACCCTTGGAGCCAGGAACGGCGCCTTTAATCAACAGTAGATTGCGTACGTTATCGATTCGTACGATTTCCAGATTCTGCGTGGTACGCCGGTCATCACCATAGTGTCCTGCCATCCGCTTTCCCGGAAACACCCGCCCAGGATCTTGCGCCATCCCGATGGAACCAGGACTATTATGGCTGAGAGAATTACCATGGCTGGCACGGTTGGAACTGAAGTGATGTCGCTTGATCGCGCCGGTGAACCCTTTACCCAGAGTGGTTCCGGTAACATCGACCTTTTGCCCCACCTGAAACTGGTCGAGGGGCAGCACGGAACCCAGTGACAGGTCCGAAACCTGTGCTTCACTGATTGGAAATTCACGGGTCAGAGTTCCGGCCAGGGAACCGGATTTTGCCAAATGGCCTACCTGCGCCTTGGTCACGCGACTGGGACGCCGTTCACCGTAAGTCACCTGAATAGCCGAATACCCATCCGTTGCTGGCGTTTTGATTTGTGTGACGCGATTACCGCCCACTTCCACGACGGTGACTGGAATAGCCTCACCGTCATCAGTGAAGACGCGCGTCATGCCGACTTTACGGCCGACAAGTCCTATCGTCATCTTGATTGTTCCTTATGTTTGTTTCCTGTGAGGACCCCCTGGCCCTCCTCAGGCGCCGATTCCAATTGACCGGCTGGCACTACACTTACATCCTAACCTTCAATTATAACTTGATTTCTACATCAACGCCTGCTGGAAGATCAAGTTTCATCAATGCATCCACCGTTTTGTCAGTGGGATCCACGATATCCATCAACCGTAGATGTGTGCGAATCTCGAACTGATCACGGGAAGTCTTGTTCACATGGGGCGAACGCAACACGTCAAAACGCTCGATGCGAGTAGGCAAGGGAACCGGCCCCTTAACCACTGCACCGGTACGCTTGGCGGTTTCCACAATCTCGAGAGCGGACTGATCAATCAGCCGATAGTCGAAAGCTTTCAGACGTATGCGAATCTTTTGATGGGTCAATGCAGTTGCCATTTAATTTATTTCCTTATTGAATCACTTTAGCGACAACCCCGGCGCCCACGGTCCGACCACCTTCGCGAATCGCGAATCGCAACCCCTCTTCCATCGCAATCGGCGCAATCAACGTCACCGTCACCGACACGTTGTCTCCAGGCATCACCATCTCCGTCCCCTCAGGCAACTCAATCGCCCCCGTCACATCCGTCGTACGAAAGTAAAACTGCGGACGATATCCCTGGAAAAACGGTGTGTGACGACCCCCTTCATCCTTCGACAATACATAAATCTCCGCCGTAAACTTGGTGTGCGGCGTAATCGATCCAGGCTTCGCCAACACCTGTCCACGCTCCACGTCCTCACGCTTCGTCCCGCGCAGCAATACCCCAACATTGTCCCCCGCCTGCCCTTGATCCAGCAACTTGCGGAACATCTCAACCCCAGTACACACCGTCTTTTGCGTGGTCTTCAACCCCACAATCTCGATGTCATCCCCAACCTTCACTATCCCGCGCTCAATCCGACCCGTCACCACCGTCCCGCGCCCTGAAATGGAAAATACATCTTCCACAGGCATCAAAAACGGTCCATCAATCGCACGCTTCGGCTCAGGAATGTAAGTGTCCAACGCTTCCGCCAACTTCCAGATCGAGGGCTCTCCAATCTCCGACTGATCCCCTTCCAGCGCCTTCAACGCGCTTCCAATCACAATCGGCGTGTCATCCCCAGGAAAATTGTACTTCGACAACAACTCCCGGACTTCCATCTCCACCAATTCCAGCAACTCCGCATCATCCACCATGTCAGCCTTGTTCATGTACACCACAATGTACGGAACACCCACCTGACGTGCCAGCAAAATGTGCTCCCGCGTCTGCGGCATCGGTCCGTCCGCCGCCGACACCACCAGCACCGCTCCATCCATCTGCGCCGCACCCGTGATCATGTTCTTCACATAATCCGCGTGCCCCGGACAATCCACGTGCGCATAGTGACGATTCACCGTCTCATACTCCACATGCGCCGTATTGATCGTGATCCCCCGCGCCTTCTCCTCCGGCGCCGAATCAATCTGAGCGTAGGACTTCGCCTCACCACCAAACTTCTTCGACAATACCACCGTCATCGCCGCCGTCAGCGTCGTCTTTCCATGATCCACGTGGCCAATCGTCCCCACATTCACATGCGGCTTCGTCCGCTCAAATTTGCTCTTTGCCATAATGAGTTACCTCTAACTGTTTCAGTGATTATTTTTTGTTGATGATCGCTTCCGCAACATTGCGCGGGGCTTCAGAATAGTGCTTGAATTCCATGGTGTAAGTCGCCCGCCCCTGAGTGGCAGAACGCAATGAAGTGGAGTATCCAAACATTTCAGCCAAGGGAACCTCAGCCTTGATGACCTTGACTCCCAGCACATCTTCCATGCCCTGAATCATGCCTCTGCGAGAGGACAGGTCACCCACTACGTTCCCCATGAATTCCGGTGGAGTTTCCACCTCCACGGCCATCATGGGTTCAAGCAGCACAGGGTTGGCTTTGCGCATCCCATCTTTGAATGCCATGGAAGCTGCCATCTTGAATGCATTTTCATTGGAGTCCACATCATGGTAGGAACCGAAGTGAAGCGTTACTTTCACATCCACCACCGGAAACCCTGCCAGCACACCATTGGGTAAAGTGTCGATCAATCCCTTTTCAACTGCAGGAATATATTCACGGGGCACTACGCCACCCTTGATGGCATCCACAAATTCAAAACCGGCGCCCATCTCATTAGGCTCGACCTTGAGAACCACATGCCCATATTGACCCCGTCCACCACTTTGCTTGATGAATTTGCCTTCTGCATTCTCCACCTTGCCACGAATAGTTTCCCGATAGGCTACCTGAGGCTTGCCCACCGTAGCCTCAACGCCAAATTCACGCTTCATCCGGTCCACAAGAATTTCAAGGTGCAACTCACCCATTCCGGAAATAATGGTCTGACCCGATTCTTCATCGGTCCTAACACGGAAAGACGGGTCTTCCTGTGCCAGGCGATTCAGTGCAATTCCCATTTTTTCCTGGTCAACCTTGGTTTTTGGCTCCACGGCCTGCGAAATGACCGGCTCCGGAAATTCCATCTTTTCCAGGGTGATGGTTTTGTCGAGTTCGCAAAGGGTATCCCCGGTGGTCGCTTCTTTCAATCCCACTGCTGCCGCGATATCGCCCGCAAACACTTCTTTGATTTCTTCACGTTGATTGGCATGCATCAGAAGAATTCGACCAAGCCGTTCCTTTCGTCCCTTGGTAGGGTTGTAGATCGTGTCGCCAGACTTGATCATGCCCGAATAGACCCGGAAGAAAATCAACTGCCCCACAAAAGGATCGGTCATGATCTTGAAAGCCAGTGCAGCGAAAGGCTCATCATCTGCCGCCCGACGAGTGGCCATTTGGCCGTTTTCCAGTTCCCCTTCCACGGGAGGAATATCCGCCGGTGAAGGCAGATACTCGATCACAGCATCCAGCATGGCCTGTACGCCTTTGTTCTTGAAAGCGCTGCCACACAGCATGGGTATGATTTCTCCCGCAAGAGTACGGGTCCGCAATCCAAGACGAATTTCGGCTTCGCTCAACTCGCCGCTTTCCAGATACTTATTCATCAACTCTTCAGAAGATTCGGCGGCCGCCTCAATCATCTTTTCGCGCCATTCCAGCGCTTTATCCCGCAAATCGGCAGGAATCTCCTGGTATTCAAATTTCATACCCTGAGAAGCCTCATCCCACAGAATGGCCTTCATGATCACCAGATCCACTACCCCGGCAAAATGATCTTCCGCACCGATGGGAATCTGGATCAGAACAGGGTTACCCCGCAAACGATCACGAATCTGTTGATAAACCTTAAAGAAATCCGCACCTACCCGATCCATCTTGTTGACGAAGGCCAGGCGGGGTACGCCATATTTATTAGCTTGACGCCAAACGGTTTCTGACTGCGGTTGAACACCACCCACCGAATCGTACACCATGCAGGCCCCGTCCAGGACGCGCATGGAACGTTCTACTTCAATGGTAAAATCGACGTGCCCTGGAGTATCAATGATATTGATACGGTGTTCCGGGTATTTTCCTTCCATCCCACGCCAAAAACAGGTAGTCGCTGCAGAAGTGATGGTAATTCCGCGCTCTTGTTCCTGTTCCATCCAGTCCATGGTTGCAGCACCATCATGGACTTCACCTATTTTATGGGATACCCCGGTATAAAAAAGGATCCGTTCTGTGGTGGTGGTTTTTCCTGCGTCGATATGCGCCGATATTCCAATATTGCGATAGCGCTCAATGGGTGTTTTGCGTGCCACTTTATCCGTCCGTTATCTGTCAGTTTGATACGCCAAAGGCCCGGATTGCCGGGCCTGCTTTATGCTTTATCTTCCTGCTAAAAAGTCATGTCCTTAAAAGCGGTAATGAGCAAAAGCCTTATTGGCTTCAGCCATACGATGGACTTCTTCACGTTTCTTGATGGCACCTCCACGACCTTCTGAGGCATCGATCAACTCTCCTGCCAGACGCAGGCCCATGGACTTTTCACCGCGCTTACGCGCCGCTTCACGCAACCAGCGCATGGCCAAAGCAGTGCGCCGGTTAGCCCGGACTTCTACGGGAACCTGATAGTTGGCCCCACCCACACGCCGGCTTTTTACTTCAACGAGGGGACGAGCGTTATTGAGCGCCGTCAGAAAAACCTCAATGGGGTCTTTGCCAGATTTTTGCCCGATCACATCCATGGCACGATAGACGATATGTTCAGCCACGGATTTTTTACCCGAATCCATGATGACATTAACAAATTTTGACACATCAGCGCTGCCGAACTTAGGATCGGGCAACACATCTCTTTTGGGAACCTCTCTGCGACGCGGCATGGAAGTAGTCTCTCTTGTTTATGAATTAAATTAAGCAGCTTTGGGACGCTTGGCACCGTACTTGGAACGGCTCTGCTTGCGATCTTTCACCCCTGCCGTATCCAGACTACCCCGCACAGTATGGTAACGGACCCCAGGAAGATCCTTGACCCGACCACCGCGAATCAATACCACCGAGTGTTCCTGCAAATTATGCCCCTCTCCACCGATATAACTGGACACTTCAAAGCCGTTGGTCAGACGCACCCGCGCCACCTTCCGCAATGCCGAGTTCGGCTTTTTTGGGGTTGTGGTATAAACCCGCGTACATACGCCCCGCTTCTGCGGCGAATTGGCCAAGGCGGGTACTTTGCTCTTGGTCGTTTTGGCGACTCGCGGTTTGCGAATCAACTGGTTGATTGTTGGCATAGTTAGTCCTATCGTCCGTACGAGACAGTCAGGTCACGAGCAACACGCCCGGAAAAAGACTGTCGATTATATGTTTAAACGCTTCCTTTGTCAAGCAATGGGATGTTCATCAGTTTCCACCGTAGTCAGAGGCTCCACCATCATGAAATCCCCGCCCAGATTATCCCGCAACTCTGGCTGACCTCGGTGCCGACGGGCCCTGTGGTAGGCAAGACCCGTACCTGCAGGAATCAGTCGTCCCACAATAACGTTTTCCTTGAGGCCGCGTAAATCATCTCGTTTGCCCATGATGGCGGCTTCGGTCAGAACACGGGTAGTTTCCTGGAAGGATGCTGCCGAAATAAAGGAATCCGTGGACAGTGATGCCTTTGTAATTCCCAGCAAAACATTTTCAAAGGTGGCAGGACGCTTGTTTTTCGCCACGGTCCGCTCGTTTTCTTCGAGCAAGTCAGCCCGTTCCACCTGTTCTCCCGGAATGAAGCGAGTCTCGCCCGCATCCACTACCTGTACCCGACGCAGCATCTGACGCACGATCACTTCGATGTGCTTGTCGTTGATCTTCACCCCCTGCAGGCGGTACACATCTTGCACTTCATCCGTGATATACCGGGCCAACGCGCCCACGCCCAGAAGACGCAGAATGTCATGGGGATCCGCCGGGCCGTCCACGATGGTTTCACCCTTGTTAACCACCTGGCCATCATGCACCGTCACATGTTTGTCCTTGGGGATCAAATAATCATGTGCAATGCCATCGGTGTCCGTAATGACCAAGCGCTGCTTGCCCTTGGTATCCTTCCCGAAGGACACGGTGCCCGTGATTTCTGCCAGCAGACCGGCATCTTTGGGTGAGCGGGCTTCGAACAATTCGGCAACCCGTGGCAAGCCTCCAGTAATATCCCGCGTCTTGGAAGATTCCTGGGGTATCCGCGCCAGTACTTCTCCCACGCCCACCTGTTGCCCATTCTTGACCGTGATGATGGCGCCCACCTGAAAGGTAATATTCACCACCTGTTCCGTGCCCGCCAACTTGATTTCCTTACCCGCCGCATCCAGCAATTTCACCTGCGGACGCACACCCTTGCTCTGGACACTGGCACGACGCTTGGGATCGATCACCACCAGGGTAGACAAACCCGTCACTTCATCAATCTGTTTGGCAACGGTCACCCCTTCTTCCACATTTTCGAAGCGCACTTCTCCAGCGTACTCGGTAATGATGGGACGGGTGTGGGGATCCCAACTGGCCAGGATCTGTCCTGCCTTGACCCGACCACCTTCCGTCACCAATAAAGTCGCTCCATAGGGAACCTTGTGCCGTTCCCGCTCCCGGCCAGCGTCATCGGTAATGAGTACCTCGCCACTGCGCGAAATCGCGATCTGTTCCTGACGGGCGTTGGTAACCTGACGCATGGTGGCGGAAATACGCGCCACCCCATTGGACTTGCTTTCCACCTGGCTGATCACGGCGGCTCGAGAAGCTGCCCCCCCGATATGGAAGGTCCGCATGGTCAACTGTGTCCCAGGTTCACCAATGGACTGGGCCGAGATCACGCCGACGGCTTCTCCCACATTCACCAGACCACCTCGTCCCAGATCCCGTCCATAGCATTGAGCGCAGAGGCCATAGCGGGTTTCACAGGTCAGCGGATTGCGTGCCTTGATCTCGTCGATACCCGCAGCTTCCACTTGCTCCACGGCATCTTCGTCAAACAGATAGCCAGCGGGCACCAGAACTTCCTGGGTTTCCGGATGAACGACATCCATGGCGGCTACGCGTCCCAAGATCCGGTCCCGCAGAGGTTCCACCACTTCTCCACCCTCCACCAGTGCCTTCAGGAGCATTCCCTTTTCGGTTCCGCAATCCTGTTCCACTACCACCAGATCTTGAGTCACATCCACCAGACGACGGGTCAGGTATCCTGAATTGGCGGTCTTCAGTGCAGTATCCGCCAACCCCTTACGCGCTCCGTGGGTCGAGATAAAGTATTGCAACACGTTCAGTCCTTCACGGAAATTCGCCGTGATCGGGGTTTCGATGATCGAACCATCGGGTTTGGCCATCAATCCGCGCATCCCCGCCAACTGGCGAATCTGGGCAGCCGAACCGCGCGCCCCGGAATCCGCCATCATGTAAATGGAATTGAAGGATTCCTGGGTGGTGGTCTCGCCCTTGCGGTTGACAACGGGTTCACGCCCCAGTTGGTCCATCATGGCCTTGGCCACTTGATCGCCTGCACGCCCCCAGATGTCCACCACCTTGTTGTAGCGTTCACCCTGGGTCACCAGACCCGAAGTGTACTGGCTCTCGATTTCCTTCACTTCCGTTTCTGCGGCTGCGATCAAGGCTTCCTTCTCGCTCGGCACCAGCATGTCATCGACACAGATCGAAATCCCGGCGCGCGTTGCCATGGCAAAACCCATGTACATCAACTTGTCCGCAAAGATCACGGCTTCCTTGATCCCACAACGGCGAAAGGCTGCATTGATAAGACGAGAAATTTCCTTTTTCTTGAGTGCCTTGTTGATATGCGAGAAAGGCAATCCATCGGGTAATATCTCGGACAGCATGGCCCGACCCACGGTGGTTTCATAACGCGTAACCAGACGCGCCGAAGCGCCGTTATCGTCCTTGACCGTCTCGGTCAGTCGCACTGAAATCCGGGCAGTCACATCCACCTTGCGTGCTTCATAAGCGCGCACAACCTCGCCCACATCGGAGAAGATCATCCCTTCTCCGCGCGCATTGACCCGTTCGCGGGTGACGTAATAAAGCCCCAATACGATATCCTGGGAAGGCACGATGATGGGGTCCCCGTTGGCGGGGGACAGCACGTTATTGGAGGCCAGCATCAAAGTACGGGCTTCCATCTGTGCTTCCAGGGAAAGCGGCACGTGCACAGCCATCTGATCGCCGTCAAAGTCCGCGTTGAATGCAGCACAGACCAACGGATGTAATTGAATGGCTTTCCCTTCGATCAAAACGGGTTCAAAAGCTTGAATCCCCAGGCGATGCAAGGTCGGTGCACGATTCAGGAGAACCGGGTGTTCCCGAATCACATCTTCAAGAATATCCCATACCTCGGGAATTTCCTGTTCCACCATGCGTTTGGCTGCCTTGATCGTCGTCGCCAAACCCAGAACTTCGAGTTTATGGAAAATAAAGGGTTTGAATAATTCCAACGCCATCTTCTTGGGCAAGCCGCACTGATGCAACTGGAGTTGAGGACCCACCACGATCACGGAACGTCCAGAGTAATCCACCCGTTTACCCAGCAGATTTTGACGGAATCGACCACTCTTCCCCTTGATCATGTCTGCCAAAGACTTGAGGGCACGCTTGTTGGCGCCCGTCATGGCTTTACCGCGCCGACCATTGTCGAGAAGCGAATCCACCGCTTCTTGCAACATGCGCTTTTCATTGCGCACGATAATTTCAGGTGCTTTCAATTCCAGGAGTCGTTTCAACCGATTATTGCGGTTGATCACCCGACGGTACAAATCATTCAGATCACTGGTAGCAAAACGTCCGCCATCCAAAGGAACCAGAGGGCGCAAATCGGGCGGAAGAACAGGAAGAACTTCCATGATCATCCACTCGGGCTTGATCCCGGATTTTTGGAATGCCTCCAGGATCTTGACGCGCTTGGCATATTTCTTGATCTTGGTTTCGGAACCGGTGGTGGCCAGTTCTTGACGCAACCGCTCGATTTCCTGATCAATGTTGATTTGACGGAGAAGTTCACGCACACCCTCGGCGCCCATGCTGGCGGAGAATTCGTCACCATACTCCTCGACCTTGGCCAAATAGTCTTCTTCGGTAAGTAACTGCCCCTTTTGAAGAGGAGTCATCCCGGGTTCCGTAACCACAAAACCTTCGAAATATAGAACTCGTTCAATATCCCGCAGAGTCATGTCCAAAACCATGCCAAGCCGGGAGGGCAAGGACTTCAGAAACCAGATATGCGCCACCGGACTGGCCAACTCGATATGGCCCATACGTTCACGGCGTACTTTGGACAGGGTGACTTCAACGTTACATTTTTCACAAATCACCCCCCGATGCTTGAGGCGCTTGTATTTCCCGCACAAACACTCGTAATCCTTCACCGGTCCAAATATCTTGGCACAAAAAAGGCCATCCCGTTCCGGTTTGAAGGTACGGTAATTGATGGTTTCGGGTTTTTTTACCTCACCGTAGGACCAAGACCGGATTTTGTCGGGTGAAGCCAGTCCGATCTTGATCGCATCAAATTCTTCCGGCTGTGTCGTCTGCTTGAATAAGTTCAATAATCCTTTCACGCTTTACCTCCCGCGCGGGAGTCGGCTATGCCTGACTCCCATTGATGAGTTGAATCCCCTAAAACGGCCCAATCCAGTTCCGTCAGAATCGCTCCAGATCGATGTCAATGCCCAGTGAGCGAATTTCCTTCACCAGCACATTGAAGGATTCAGGCATACCGGCATCGATGGTGTGTTCGCCCTTGACAATGTTTTCATAAACCTTGGTTCGTCCTGTCACGTCATCGGATTTAACTGTCAGCATTTCCTGGAGCGTATAAGATGCCCCGTAGGCTTCCAACGCCCAAACTTCCATTTCCCCGAAGCGCTGTCCACCGAACTGGG
>VFSW01002307.1_pt1 | contig 28824 bp, 16 predicted proteins | sample 5358111 | NCBI WGS metagenome assembly VFSW01 (sample SAMN11554181, study PRJNA540505) | mine drainage metagenome | isolation source: sediment from site ElyBrook_90M | place: USA: Ely Copper Mine, Vershire, VT | collected 2017 | reverse complement strand
GTTTCAATGCGCATAGCCTTTGCCTCAGACAACACCTTTCGCTGGTTCAACGGCGGGATAGAGAAAAGAAGATTTATAATAATGCAGAAGCTAGCGAGCAGAGGCAACGAGGTTCACTGCTTCACCATGCACAGGCCCGGGATGCCAGGCAGCGAGTTTGTTTACAAGGGCATAAAGTACCATTGCGTGGGCAACGCCGCGGGCTGGGACGGCATGTACAAGGGTGGCGGCAAGCGGAGGAGCATAAGGATGCCGCTCAAGTTCAGCTTGCTGCTGTTCACAAAAATATTTTCCTACAAGTTTGATGTTGTAGATGCGGACTCGTTCCCGTTCCTGCACATCCCAACGCTGTATATATACACTAGAATAAGGCAGACTAGGTTTGCCGTGACCTGGCACGAAGTATGGTCGAAGGATTTCTGGAAACACTACCTCAGCGGGGTGGGCATGATCGGTTATTTTGTAGAACTGATCTGCGCGCGGATGGCAGACGTGCAGATAGCGAACGCTAGCACCACAAAGGCACTTTTGGAGAGGGAGCTTGGTGTCAGGCCGGAGAAGATTGTCGTGTTTCCGGCTGCGGTAGACAGCAATGAGATAAGGAAGTTGAATGCAAAGCCGGCCAAAAAGAAACAACAGTTCATAGTAGTGAGCAGGTTCGTTGAACATAAGCGCGTAGGGCTTGCACTGGATGCGGTTGCAAAGACCAGTGCAAAGCTTCTTGTAGTGGGCACGGGTCCGGAACAGGCAAAGCTTGAGAAACTTGCAAAGGAAGCCGCACCGGGAAGAATAACATTCAAAAGCTCGGTAAGCACAGAAACGCTATTCAGGGAGATAAGGGAATCGCTTGCACTCATAATGCCCTCGGTAAGGGAGGGACTTTCTCTTGTTACAGTTGAGGCTCTTGCTCTCGGAACACCAGTAATAATTTGGAAAACGAGTTCGCTGCCGAAGGAAGTCAGGAACATGTGCATCGAGGCTCAGGATGCGAAGGTCAGCGAGCTTCTCAACAGGATAGTTGCGCACAGGGAGAAGCGCGTTGGGATGCAAACGAAAGTGCAGGAAAAAGTGATCGAGGAGTTCTCAGCTGACAGGGCTGAGCAGGTCTACAGGAAGATAGCAGAGAGCTGACGCATTTTTTGAAATGTATTTATAACTTGCTTTGATTATATAGACGTTAATATGGGGAAGGCGAAGCTGGGATTGTTCTCGTTCGGCTTTTTGATTGCAGCACTATTTCTCTTCTACTTTGCCCCAAGCTTGATATTGGGAGCTGTCGCCACGGCGCAGTCTGCAGCACAGACACCGCTATCGTTTTCACAAGCGAGTGCAACACAGCAAGCGACTAACACCACACTTTCTCTTGCGGGAAACGGCGGGTCCTCACCAACCAACATCTGCCTCAATACCTGCAGCACGAATACATTGTACGATAATGCGGCGTGCAACAGCAACACTTTTATAAAAATACCTTCGATTTGTTATGTTGATGAAGGTTTCAACACCTATTTTACTCAGAACGTCAATCAGCCGTTTTTCTATTCCCCCGGACAGGTAGGACCCTACTGGAATCCGATAGCTAGTGTGACCGCTTACAACACATACAACGCGCCGTGGCTCCTAACTTGTCCACTCAACCCAAATCTGGCGACGAATCCCACAGACCAAAGGCTTTTCTACACGCAGCCCTTCGATACCAAAAAGCACCAGTATGTCGCCGGGGATTTCTGCACAGCAAACACCACAATGCCGCTGCGTACAAATGTACAGGTACCGGTGAACGTCTACTGGGACCTGATGACAGTTGCAAGCGCCAATGTGCAAGCTTTTAATATACTCAATCCTGGAAACCTTTCGATAACGAACCTAGCGTACTCGCCGGAGCTGCAGACCGGTGCTTATTCAGCACTGCACAACGGCCAACAAAATTTCATATCCCAGAGCTATCTGACAAACAGCTACATTTTCCAGCCATTGCCTGCAATCGCGCAGAACGATCTGTGGACATGGAGTGCGCCGTTTGCAAACTTCAGCAACCTAAACAAGGACAACCAAACCGTAACGGTAAAAAACGCCCAGATAGAGAAGAGTTATTCATCTACAACAACAGGCTGCGGTGGCTATCCCCTGCCGTGCACGCCTTCTGTTGCAAGCGTCATTTACACAGTTTCAGATACGGGCGGCGACATACAGTATACGGTTGCAGACCTGCAGGGATTGGTTGCGAGAACCCAGGCCCAGATCTTCTATATCACCGGATCGAATGACCGACTTTATCTGCAAGCCATAGAAAGCAAAGATGGCATAACGGTTTCTCCTACTTGCGCGAATCAGGGATCTGGAGTCTGCTCGGCTAAACAGATAGTGCAGCAGTTCTACACTTCGGCAACAATGTCGGGCGGGGCCGTGCAGGTTATTCTCTTTAACGGAACCGAACCTACAAGTGATCTTTATTGGCAAAGAAATGTCGGCCGCACAATTGCGGGGGTCACCGGAGATTTGCTGGTGGCCTGCGATGATCCGAGCTGTTCCAATCTTAACACTATAGAGGGGTGGCTGCCCGGAGTGAAGTTCAACGTGCAGTATGACCTGAGGGGCTATAACGGCTGGAAAGAAAACCCAACAGATGCATTCGCTGCTTATCAATGGGCTTGGAACACTTTTGGGTCGCAGACAAGCAGGCAGTTCCAGACAATGTCTCCCAGTGGTAGATGGCAAAGCACCGATTACGAAGTTGAGTTCAAGTCGTTCGTATGGACGATGTGCGACACTACATGTGACTTTCCGGGTAACGCTTCACAGGTGAGTTTTGCTGCAACTGTGCTGAACAATTTCCCAGCTGGAACAGTAAGCATGGGGTTCTTTGGTTTGGGTGGTGAAGCCTGCAAAGGTTGCACAATCGATATCCTTTCCACACGGGGAATATACCAGGACAATTCGGACGAATCTCCAGATAAGAGCTTTTATTCGGGGCTCCCGTCGCTTGCTGGTTGGAATCAGCCAAATTCGGCTCAGGCACCAACTTATAACCCAAACAACGTGTATGTGCTTTGGGATTACTCGCAGGGAGATGCGGACACCTATGAATTTTATGTAATCCAGAGCATATACCAACAACTTGATCCAACAAGTCCGGGTGGCACCACGCCATACCGCGATGAGATTCCAGTCACGATCCAGCTGAAGACTTTCATGTCGCAGGTAGCGCCGCCGGTCCTGCAGACGTATTACAACGATCCTGGCACCCTCGCTGATTTCATATCGGCGCCTTCTGGAGGTGCGGGATACGACCATCCAGAAGCCATGGGTCCGTATGAAACCCCATACGAGCAATTAAGCAAGGCATTGGACATAAATGTCGGAGTGGATAACATCAACATCATCGGAGGCACCCTATCGCCTACCGACATCGAGAATTTCATCGGGCAGTGGGGTTCACCAACTCCTTATTCGTTATTCTTCTGGAATACCCAGAATAAGATAGAGATGTGCAGCGCTACGGCATGCCCTGCCAGCACTGGAGGCATACCCGTAGTTTATGCTTCGGTCTGGGTCCCTAACTTTAACGATTTGGGAAATAGCAACGCAATCGAACAAAATGCTGCTGCCGAATGCATAAGGGGCACGCAACCTCCTGTTGGAGAATGGAGCGGTATCAACGATGGCTGCCCTCCGCCCAACCAGCAATTCGTTGATCCTATATTGAATACGAAACTGCCCGGCTACCCGTTCATAGGCCATGTGATGGACGATTTGAATAATGGGGCACAGAATTGCAATTACGGTGTCGGTTCTGGCTGCAGGTATGTGGCGGTAGATGCGCAGCAATATGTGTGTTTGTACCTGCAGAAAACTACTGGAATCCCAGCAAACCAGTGCCCTACTCCAGCACAAAATGGCTACGCCTCTATTAACAACTACACAAATCAGAATACAACCCTGAAGCGGAATGTTGCGTTTTCTGCAAATGCAAGTGTAAACAACACCCAGGAGCTGTCGCTTATGAATGCGACTGCAAATACAAGTACAAACGAAACTACAGTACTGTCGCTCTCGTATTCTGCAAACGCACTGATAAGGCAGAACATTTTGAGCGGCACATCTTTGGGCACGGGCGTACCTCCGGGCAACAGATTCGTAAGGATCAGAGTTACCGAAGGCGGAGCATGGCAACTTAACAACCCTCAATACGGCTACTCCTACACGGCCCCTGTGGTGATTAGCATGATACAACAACTTCAGCCCACTGTGTTGGAAAGGTACATAAGCGGTCCGGCACCAAATTTTGGAGCGAATCCGATATATTCAGGTGGGCCGAGCCTTACCAACTTCCTAAACGAATCTGAGGCTGCTTGCGGTGGTTGTGCAATAGTTCCGAGAGTAGATCTTGAAACCCCTGATCCTATAGGACAAGCCCAAAGCGATATTGCCATGAATCCGCACCTCCTTGTACCTCTTCAGTATTTGAGCTTGGACAACTGGGCGCCATGGGCTAGTGGAAAGTCACCGCAAGAAATAAATGCTCTGTTCAAAGCGCTCTATGGGCAAGGCTGGCAAGGAATAGGAGTAAATGATTGCGGCGGCTATCACGATGCATACGGGAATGCAACATGGGCCGATTCTTGTGTTAACGATGGGGGCAGCAATTGGCAGAAATGGACAATAAATCAGGGTCAGCTATCCCAAGTACAAAATGATCCAACGATAAAATTAGTGCTACTGTATATAGCCTTCCCGCCACCGATGAAAGACTTTAACAACAGCCTCTCTCCCGATGGCGAGGCAAACGTGCTTACATACAATATTGCTTCACAGCAAATTGCGAACAATGTCACCTACGTGTATCCCATAGTTCAGGAGTTTTGGAATGCAAACCTGCATACAACATCGCCCACCGGGCCATATAACGGGAATTCGATCTTCACGACTATGCTGTGTCTGATGGACCATTACAATGCCGTGCCGGGTTCGCCATCATGCAGCAGTACCAGCACAGGCCAATATACCTGCATTTACAACTATACCTATCAGGAGACGACATCGCTGAAGAACATGTCAAACGCTCAGGTGCCATTCAACGAGACGATAACAACAGGAAAGGGAAATTCTCAGCAGACAACATACAAAATATTCAACGCAAATGTGCTCCCGTATCTTTTGATGAACTACTCGATGCCCAGTCAGGACAATCAATTAATGAACCAATCGTATGACGTGTTCAGCTCTTGGAACTACAACACACCAGCAAACAACATCGACCAATTTCCGATAGACGTTCCGGGCAGATTTTACGTAAAGGATGCGCATACTCTTATTTCATTAGATTCGGGCATGCTAGGAAACCAGAATGAATTTTTGCAGAACTTCAGCCAGGCCGACGCCCAGCTGCTGCCCTGCGGAAGTTTCAATCATATTACCTGCTTCCTGCAGAACCGAACAGACATACTTAACAATTACGGACTGAAGACTGGGGAGAACTTATTCGGAAACCCGCTATCGATAGCGGCGATGCCTAATGATTACGTGTTCGTGCTGAACCAGTCAATATATCCCAAAGCTGGCGACTACTTCCTGACCGTTCTCAGCCTGGTGCCACACGGATACTACAGCAACAAAAGCATTCAGCCGAGCCTGGTTGGGCCTTCAAACACTATGCAGAATTGGGCAAGTAACTGGACCGCCTACGAGGCAAATGTTGTAGAGATACAGAACCAGACAACCTACGTTCTAAAGTCGATAGACCTGACCAATCCGCTGACCGGCCTGCTTGCGGGGTACCAATACTGCGGCGTGTTTAATGGCAATCAACAATGCACTAGTGGAACATTGCAGCCTCTTAACATAAGCGTCGATGACTATGGAGATGTATACATAGCCGGAGTGGTTACTCCAAGTACAACAGGCACCCCGGTACCAGTGCTGATAAAATTGACCGGAGTGCTAAATTCGGGAACGCCAGGGATAGTCACGGCTGCGGCCCCTGAGGATGCGAGCGGCAGCTCTGTTCCACTTCTGAACCAGGTGGCTGCAACACCGACAGGCGGCCTCATTTTTGGATCAAATATAACCAGAGGCTTGCTGTACGAGTTCAGCGGGAACGACCTTTCCTACTATGGCACAGTGGACCTTTCGTTCACTTCGAGCATATATGGCTTCCCGATTGCAAGCCTGAACATACCACAGTACCTTTACGGTGGCGGACTCTATGGCGTATCGTTCAACGGCTTTTACAATACGCCGATTGGCCCCGCTCCGAACGTGCTCGATGGGAATAACGACCCCGCGCAGAGTAAGAGCATACAGACCAACTTCGACAACACCGGCTTCCACCATCCAATCGGCTTGCAGGAGGTCAACGGCTATCTCTACGTGCTCGATGACTGGAAGGGCATAGTCGGCGAAACAAACAATTGCTGGATCAAGTGGCTACAATTCCAGAATTGCAACAGCGGTGGGACAAGCTTTGACATACTCATGCTCCGTGCGCTCAACTCAACGGGTTCGAGCATACCGCTGAGTCCGACGCGCTTCAACGACTTGTACGCACAAGAGAGCTGCATTTTCTCCAGCACGATAACCAGACCGGGCGAATGCTACAGCGCGAGCGGCAACCCGCCCCCTTCGCCGATCACGTGCCAAGCTCCAGGGGCGTCTACCGGAACCTGCCAGACCGTATCCACTGGCTGCACAATTTCAAATGGCCAGTCTCAAAATCCTGGGCAGACGTATTGGTGTGCCGCGCAAAGCACCAGCGGATCTTCATCGTACTACGCACTTTCGACACTATCGAACACGAACTCAACATATCCGCCATACGGATGGGTGCTTGCCGCAAACATAACGCCGACTACGGGCAGCACGATAACATTCTGCTCCGCGCTCGACTACAAAGACAACAACCAATGCGTTTACTCACCGCAGAACATACCGAGCACGTACACTGGAGGCTACGTGCCGGCAGGACCAGCGCTGGCAATTTCCGGGGACATTGGTAGCACAGGCTTCACGGACAACTTCAACAACACAATAGACATGCTCCTTACAACAGGCACGCAAAGCGAAAACTGTTGGTTTGGGGTATGCATAAAAAGCGGTGGATGCATCTTCTGGTTCTGCAATACGGCAATCAATGACCCGCACTACAGCGAGCTTCTGTTCACGGACCTGAACGCAGAGAACTACACGAAGTTCTTTGCCGGGAGTCCGCCGTACACGTGCTATGTCGACAATACAACAATGCAGGGCGCCGACCCCAACGTACAGTCGGAGCGTCTTGCTGGCGTGCCAACCGGCTGCGCCTCCTCCAAATACAATGGCCATAACTTTGTTTCTTACATGAGCCCGCCGCTCTACACAGTTGTTAGTCCGTTCAGATATCTGGAGAGCCAAGGCGCTTCGCAGGTTCTTGCTTACGCTGGTCAGGTATCTTCTTCGCTTCCACCATATACTCAAAACAGGTCCTGTACCGGAATAGGGTACAGCGGACAGGAAAACTGCACAGGAGGCACCAGATATTATAATGCCGGACCGCCACAGCTAAACATAGAGCAGTATCCGGTCGGCTGGGGGGTCGGAGACCTGATAACCGTTAACGCAAGCGACCAGAGTGATACAATACAGATAAGCATAGACAACAATCTGGTCGCAACTTCTACAGGCAGGGCGCAATACCAGATCTGCTCCACGCTCTCCGCATGCCTCTCCCCGGGTCAGCACACAATAACGGCAACGGATACAACAAAGAATCCGAATCAGGTCACAAGTACGCAGCTTATGGTGAACTCGAACCCGCTGCTTGTGCTCTCTCCGGTAGTGCAGGTGCAGGGTTCGCCAGATCAGTTCACAGCAACGTCACCGAACATCAAAGACGGTATACAAATATCTATAAACGGAGGGCCCCCTGTTGTGAAAGGCACAGGAAACGTTTCTTACACCGAAAACAATTTACAGATAGGCAGCTACCAGATCACAGCAAGTGACAAGTCGACAAACCAACAAACGACGCTTCAACTTGTCGTGCTTAACGGCACCCTGCCTGTGATAACCGGGCTCGCGCCCGCGGCCGCGGAAACTTTGGCGAGCAGCTATGGCGGCTACCTGCTCGTTCCCTATAAGACACAGTTCTCGCTGCAGCAAACCTGGGGTCAACCGGTAGCTGTCTGGTCGAGCAATGGCAATGTCGGAAGCTGCCCTACAACCGGCGTCTTTCCAGAGCAGGGCACGAGCACAACGGTCTCGAACACGCTATTCTCAGATACGCTCGCCAACGGAAATTCGAACCTGCTGCTTGCTACTATCGAGGGCGGGAGCACTTTCCTGCACGACGTTGCGAACAACAACAACTATGTTCCAAACCTCTCCGATGCAGGGCTCGTGCTGCCGCTGCAGATAAAGTACGAGATACAGAACGACAGGATCTTCGGCGCCATATACGTCAATTCGACGCTTTGCGACAGCAAGAAGCCAGACAGTCTTGACTGCAGCGCGAACACCCAAGAGGTGATGAACGCGACGAACCAAACCCAGTATGATTTTCTGAATTACACACAGTTGGCTGGCTCCGGAAGTGCATTCGCTATAGGTGGTGGATACCAAGCCTTCGAAAGTTATCCGGCGTTAATCAAGAATGTTTACGGGCAGGGTCTAGTATACGGGAATCCTGTGAAGCTCACGCAGAACACGATAGGCTTCAACTACTCGCCGCTGGCCTTCCCGACAAGCACGCCGCTGTTCTTCTACTATAAGCAGGTACTCTACAATAGCCCACTGGACCTGTTCATCAACGGCACGAATTATACAGACAAGGTTCATTCGCTGCTTGGCTACCAGAGGATCATCTACGTGTTCACAGACAGGTTCGGAAACAAAATCTACGCGCCAATAGACGCTGACATAGCACACGTAGTCACCATAAACATCAACGTCAACGCGAGCATCATGCCGAACAACGCAAACTGGACCACGCTGAAAATAACAGGGCAGGCCGGGTCGTACACGAACTTCGGCAACAATTTCACGCCGCTGACTCCTGGAAATTCGATATATCTGTATTACGACAAGAACCTCGACTACGTGAACTACAATCCGCAGACCGACCCGGCAGACGCAGTGGCCTGCGCTTTCAACGTGAATACTACAACGCCGCTGAACTGCACTCTTGCAAGTCCGGTATACAGGGGCAGATCGAACAATGATAACATAATAACCTACCACCCAAGTCTGAACGCCTCGTCACAGTGCAATCCTCCGCCAAACGGCCTGCTCGAGAAGACGACCACGGCATGCAACATATACGGCGCAGGCGCTCCAGCAACTTGCAACCAGCCGATAGGCACGGGCATACAGGAATTCTGCGCTCCGGTATACATAAACGGCACCGGCACCTGCACCTCGCAGCTCGGCCTGATGAACATTGCGAAGATAGGGGTAAACGGCACTTTCAACTATACAACCTCGGCGTGCGGCTACAGGCAGGACAGCGTGACAGCCAAATACTACGGGTACCCTCCACCGGAACCGGTGAACGTGATCCAGGCGCCGCTAGCATTGTCGGAAAACGTGGTAGACGGCAAGCAGAACATACTGATAACGAGCAACGTATTTGCCTATTACTATTCCCCGGCGCAGACATCGCAGGCAATACAGATAGGCCTCTTTGAGCTTAGCTACAACAATATAGGAGTCCTGACAATAATAGCAAGTATCGCGACAACGTTGTTGCTACTGTTCAGGATGAAGAAAATGCGGTAGAAAGCTTACCTATTTAAAACAAAAGAAGCACAAGAGAAGACAATAACGGGAGTGGAATGCTGCAACTGGTTTTCACCTTCGGCGCGATAGACGCGATAGTTCCAGTGCTTATAATAATAGTTTTGATAGCCGCGGCTGCGGGACTTGCAAGGGGCTTCGACATGTTGAAGCTGCTTGGAATAGAGACGTTAGCCGGAGGCTACCTGGGCTCGGCAACAGGAGGCAGGGGTTCGTTAGCCAGAAAAACCGCTATAGAGAAGCCACAAAAGCTAGGAGGCTTCAAGGCGGCTGGAGGTGCAATATTATTAGCCGGAGCCTTAAAAGGGGCGTCGAAGGAAAAGTCCAAGTCTGCAGGCGAGAGGAAGGATGCACTTGCCGGGGAGCTGGCGGACATGGCGAAGGGAAAGGGCGCGAAGGGCGCACTGCCGGATGAAATCACGCGGCTTTCTGAAAAGGGGAGTGAGGGAGCAGTACACAGATGGGCTGTTAGAATAGGCAGAACCGCGGGGCTGGCGATTGGCGGACCTGCTGCTGTCCTAGGATATACAGCTGCTAAAAGGATGGGAAGCAATGTGAAGCCGGATGCGAACAAGAAGTCAGCAACTACAAGAATGGATGAGGAGCTGAAAAATATCAGAAAGGAAAAGGGAGTCACGGACATAAAGGGAAATCCTTTAACTGAAGAGGAAGCAGTGCTAGCGATGAAAAATGAGCTTGACTCGAAAAGGAGGCAGTTCAGGGAGGCCGATGGCGTCGAGGACCAAACACTACCGAACGGTGACACGCTGAAAGGTGAAAAGACACTTAAAAAGGAAATCGAAGCTCTTGAATCGAAAATTAATCGAAGAGCGATAATGAATGCACGCGAAAAACATCTAGTTAGTCAGATGGATAATCTCGCGTCTCTGCGAGCCCAATACGACAAGGACAAGGATCTAGGGAAGTTCAAGAAAGGATTCAATGGGGTCTGGAAGGAAACATACGGCTCTGGTCCCAATACATTCAAAACTACTTACGATCTTATCAGATCTGGACCGACGACACTGGCCGCTGGTGTGGGCTACGTAGCGAGTGGCTTTAACAAAGAAAGGGGAGAAGAATACCAAAGAAAGAAGGGTAAGCTTGAAGAAAGGATTGCTGATAGGTATAAGCGTTTAGAGATAAATTTCGAAAAACCAAAAGAGAAGGGCCCTGAGGTAACCAAGCTCCCAGAAAGCAGAGGGCGTGGGAAGAAAGCGGCCACAACTGCCGCGGCGGGATTCATTGTGGGGCCGGGAGGCTCTGCATACCTAGGCTCCAAATACATTGCAGATAAGGTTGACAAGAAACTCGGCGCCAGCAAAAGGCTGAAAAGAGTAATTAAGGATGCAGAACAGTGGACAGAAGACAGGAGAAGGAAGAGAAGTTAAGCAAAAAGTTGAAAATAAGCTACGGTCAGCACTGAAGTGAACTAGAATTCCTCCGACTCTTCGCTGTCAAAGTCGTCATCTCCTTCGTCCATGTCGTCTTCGCTATCGTCGTCTGAATCGTCGTCGTCATCGCTCGAGTCGTCATCGTCTTCTTTCTTTGCCATGTTAGTCACCTTTCCTGAGGTCATTCACATTGTATAAGAAAACTATTTAAAGCTATGCGGAAGGCAAGGTTTTGCGTCAGCAAGAAGCGGGCAAGCGTTATAAATGAATTCGTGTGTATCTTATCAGAGGGCTTGTAGCTCAACGGTAGAGCGCCCGCTTTGCAGGCGGGAGGTTTCGGGTCCGAATCCCGACAAGTCCATGCTTAGTCTACAGCAAGTTTTACGACATCTTGTGGGAAATGAGTCTCATCAGTAGGCGTTCCCCTTCTCACTCCTTTGAGCAATCTATGCGATGATTGGAGCCTTGTGAGGAATTCCTCCGCATCGACATTGTACTCGCCGAGCAGTGTCGCGACAAGCTTGAACTCTTTGTTCAAACCCTTTTGCCATTCTTCGATCTCGCTTTCGACCAGCTTGCCCGTTTTACCATAGTGCTCGTGTTCGATTATCGAGCGCACGTTCACCGAAGTAGGTGTAATTTTGATCTCCTCCGCCTTCTGCTTCATCATCGCGTTTGCCCTTTCGAGCATCTCTGCTATCTCGCGCTTTGAATCTTCATCGAGCTTGCTTTGAATATGATGCGCCTCAAGGAAGAGCATGGTGTTCAACTGGTTGACCACTCTTATTCCTCTCTTGTCAGAAGAGTTTTTAACCTCATCAAGTCTCTTTTGCAGCTCGTCCATTTTTGCTGTGAATCTGGCGCCGATCAGTGAGCCCACCATTGCTTCTACTTCTACATCCAGTTTCGTTGCTTTTTCAGTCATCGTCTTGGATTTGTCACCTCCCGGGCTTACACTTGCTTTGCCGGTATTTGTTGAACCTATCCCATAACCGCTCACATCCACATCCTCAATAACTTTCACCGCAGCTCCCATGCCTCCAGTTTTCGAAGCATTAAGCGCTGCTGCAAGCACCTCTGCCACAAATTCTTCTTTGCTGTATTCGGTCACGCTTGGCACAAGATCTTTCTTCGCAAAGGTGCCTATCGCAGCAGAAGCATCTTCACGTGTTTTTTTGATATCCCTTATTCCGGTCCATTGACCGAGTTTGTTTAGAGCGGCATCTGTCCGACTTGTAGCAACTGTGTTTTGCCACTTGCCCATGTATGCCCCCGCAGCATTAAGCGCGCTTGCCTCGAGAAACCTGACCTCGTCCAGCTTTGCGTTCATCTTATTTGGTTGCAGAAACTCTTCGTCGTACGCTTTCTTAACCCGTGCCTGTAGTTCCTGAACAAAAGTGTCCTCTTCGGATGCCAAGCGTGCCTTAGCATCAGATATCCACTCCTTTAATTCTTCTTTACCTTGTTTCTTACCCTCTGCTATTCCTGCGTCCATTTTTCCAGGAAGCTCTTCGATTATATTGATATTGGATTTTACATCCGAAGCCGCACTCTTCTTAAAGGGATCGCGTTCGTCGTTTAAGATTCTTTGGAACTCAGATTTAATCTGTTTAAATGCAGGATTGGCCGTCAAATCGCGAATCTCCTGCATCTGCTTCACTACCTCTTCTTTCCCTTTTATTAGGTCTCCTTTACTATTTTGAGCATCTCGGGCTGCCTGAGATACGTTAAGAGCGAGTTTAGACATCCTACTACCTAGTAATAGTGTACATCGCTTTCTATTTAAAAATATGTTTTATGTGCGTTTCAACACAAAGGTTTGTTAAAATGCGAATTTGAAACGCCTGCGCCGTTGAATGAATCGGTTTTAGTTTGACGAGAGGTACTTATTTCGAGATTGTACAGATAACTGCACAAAGGTGCTGGCCATAATTTTGTGCGCTACCTGCTCGAACTGTTGAATCCCTTCATGTAGAGGAAGTGTACTATTACATAGGAGGCAGCGGCCGAGATCAGCACCCCTCCCAGCAAAAAGGCCACGTATTTGATGTAAATTAGCTTTAGCGAGTCGAACTGGTGTATTACAAAAGTTAGGAAGTCGAGATTGGCCAATCCTGTTGGAACGCTTAACTTCAGAAAGCCGGAGTAATAGCTAAGGAGCTCGTAGGACAAGAAGATCACAAGCATCACGCCAAAGAACGAGATTGCAAGGCTCAGATAGGGGCCGTACTGTATAATGCCTTTGGCCCCATGTTTCTTCAGCAACCCTTTGTTGTACCCTGTGGAATAGGCGCTCCATATCGCGAAGATGAAATAGCCAAGCAGCGCTATTGCGACTATCGGCGACAGGGGGATTGTCATACTGCAATAGTTACTAAACAAGTTATAAGAAGGTAGGGTTTGGTTCGAAACTGCAGACAGGTACGCTTTATATTTTTTGCAGGCGAAGGTAACTGGATTGAATGCTCCCAAATATGGATCCAAAGGCTTTGAAGCAAGTCATGGACAAGCTCGGGATAAAGAGCAAGAGCATAGACAGCAGCAAGGTAGTGATACACTGTAGCGACAAGGACATCGTAATCGATGAGCCGGAGGTAACGCTAATAGAGGGCCAGGGGATGCGCTCGTTCCAGATAAGCGGAAACGTGAGTGAGGTGGACAAGACCAGCGTTGAGATAAGCGAAGAGGATGTAAAATTCGTACAGGAGCAGACAGGCGAAAGCGACCTCGAACTGGTAAGGAAAACCCTGGAAGAAACAAAAGGGGACATCGCCCAGGCGATAGTGAAGCTCAAGAAGTAGGAATTCAGAACATACTCACGCTGTAGATCTGCACAAAGGGAACCTTGCCGATCTTCTTTACATCGTTCTTGTCAACTAGTCCCTTGCTCATCATTATCGCAACGGAGCGCTCGCCGACCACGTTTGCCGAGTCGATCTCATCGGTGCTTACCATCTTGCTTGCACTTTCCTCGCTTACCAGCTCGCCCTTGTAAAATGATGCGTACTTATCCAGGTCCAGTACTATCTTACCCGATTGGAGAATCTTGCCGATGAGCTCCTTGTCGCACATTGCAAGTATCACTCCGCGATCGCTTGCATGTTTTTTGATGAAGATCATGAAATCCTAGCCATACCTTAGGAAGAAGAAGAACGTCGAGGTATAGAGTATGCCATACCAGAGCATCCAGAATGCGCCGGTGAGGTTGTAGAAGAGAAAAGCGACGAAACTGCTAAACAGTAGCAGCAGCGAAAAAGAGAGTTCCAGGCTTGCGTTCCTGAAGGCCGCGAGCACGCGCGCAGATTTTGTACCGATGATACTTCCCTTGAACCATCCTTTCAGCGAATCCGATGAGAACAGCGCCGCGAGAGCCCCCCGCAGCCTGACGAACGAAAGCGCAAAATTGAGGAAGAAAAGCATCAGGCCTTCTGACCAAGAGTCAAAGTATACCTTTGTCAGAGCGACGGGCACGACGAGCGAAAGCACAAAAGAGGTTATGCCGAGAATTTCTAGGTTGAACGCCGTAGAAGACTCGCGCAGTAGCTGGCCCGCGGAGGAGTACGCAAACGGAGCAGCTGAGAATACAGTAAGCATCGATACTATCGTGAACAGGATCAGTATGCCGGAGAGGTAATTGAGGCCGAACCCGTGAGCCAGGTAGTCTATCTTTGAAAAGAGCGATGCCCTGTGGCCCTTGCTAGTCCTGAGGCGCTTCAGGAAGTAAAGTAGGAATTGCGTATCGCCATAATTGTATCGCCATTGCTGGCTCGCGAGCTCCGAGAAGGTCAGCGGCTTTCCGAGGGCGTAGGCCTTTGGTACGTAGACGCTCTTGAAGTTGTGCATATCAGACTCGAAGCTGAAGAAGGTGTCTTCGGTGACATATTTTGGAAAACCGCCTATCATATCGATTGCAGAACGCCTTATGAGCCCGCAGGAGCCGGCGAATATCGCGGTGCCGTTGAGTGCCCTGGCCGGCTGTATAAATCTGAAGAAGAGCGCGTCAAACAGGTCCACGCTGTCAGAAAATAGCGTAGATTTCTCGAATCTTTTCTCAGTTTGTACAAAAGCGACAGATTTTTCCTGGAAATAGGGAAGCAGCTCCTTGATGAAGTTCGTATCTGTTAAACGCTCATCCGCATCGAATATTGCGACAAAATCCTCGTTCGAGTATTTTAGTGCGTTGTTGAGAGCTCCCGCCTTGAAATTCTCCCTGTTGTCTCGGTGTACATATGTGAAACCCAATTTTGCGCAAACCGCCTTTTTGCCCGCGATCAGGGATGGATCTTGGGAGTCATCGGCGAGGTAGAACCTGATTTTATCTGCGTTGTAGCTTATTTGCTTGAGGCTCCTCATGTTTTTCTCTATAAAATCTGCGTCCTCCTTGTAGGTCGGCACTATCACAGCCACTGTGGGATACCTGCCTATCGGTTTGAGCGTCTTGTTTAGCTTCTCGAGGTATGCGTCATAGAAATAGGACTTGTAATAGGCGTAAGAGGTGACCGCATTGAAGACCAACGATATGAAGGAAAGCGCGCCGTAGGCTATGGCAAGGATCAATACTGCTGTGTTTTGCGCAGTCAGCATAAGGTAAACGGAGAACGTCATGCTAAGAAGGGATATGCATATGAATAACGCGACGATGAACAACCTCAGCATTACGCTCTTTTTACCTCCCTTCATAAGATCCCTATGCTAACCTTTTGATTCATGGATATTGGATACAAATATTAATTAACTCTTTATTTGCTCTCGCTTTTAGTTACCGCTTGCCACACCAGAATCCACGCTATTTTGTTGCGTTTTTGGGCACGTAAACCTCCCACGATTGGATAGAGTAATCCTTCTGGTAAGAAGTGTTTATCGCATTCTCAAGTCCGGGATACATGTCGAACTTGCCGTAAATTTGGAAGACTATTGCAGAGAATCTGTGCGAATTCACACCTGCTATAAGTAGTGAATCATTCCACAACCCATTTTGCTGCATGACCCAGAAAAGCCTTGGCTCAAACTCCATAGTCTTGTTTGCATCCAGCGCCAGCGAAGGGGTCTCTACAAGTATATTGCCGGGAAAGCTGCTCAGGGCGTTGCCCATAATCGGGGTCTCGGGCTGCGGACTGAAGCTTAGAGTGTTGTTGGACGAGTACAGCGCAGGGATAAGGAAGCCAGCGATTACCAGTAAAACAACAGCATAGTATGCGAGTTTTTTGGGCTTCTCTTCGAGGTTATAAGCGAGCAGAGATTCGATGTATGGAGCGGCAGATGCGCACAGAAGCGCGAAAGGAACTAGGAAGTAGACATACGAGCCCCCGTACTTTCCCGAGCTCGCTACCGAAACGAAAGAGAAAATGACGATCCAGAAAAGGGGCGACATCTCGAACTTATATGCATAATAGAATAACACAGCGAGCAGAACGAGGAATGGGGTTGTGAGAAGAAAATTGTTTAAGAAATTCTGAAGCTGGCCGGCAATGAAGGGCGTTATCAAAGGCAGAGTGAATACTGAAAAAATGAAGCGGCCTTGTGTCGCCGCGTTGAGCAATAATGTTGGAATCGCGACCGCAGCTAAAAAGGTGACCGCGAAGAAGAGGGCATCTTTCCTTTTCCCGGCAAAAAATAGGTAGAGGAGTACTCCGGGAGCTAGCAACAAAGCGCTCTGCCTGAAGAAAACCGCGACCGCGAGCAGCAATGCAGCGTATACAGAAGCTCGCTTCACCTTGCTAAATAGAAAAATCAACGCGGCCAGATCGAAGATCAGCTCGAAAAGCGGGAGGTCTAGGGCATTGATCATGAACACGAAAGAACCCCCTAGCATGCAGACAGCTAATAGCGAGCTAAACACGCTTTGTTTCAGGGATTTCCTGCACAGGAAGTATAGCAGGGGCAGGTCGATTATTGCAGCTATCAGATTCAGAATACGCGCCAGAACGTATGGCGATAGGCCGCTGAGCAGCGATCTCGAAACGTCCAAGACTACATAGTAGAGCGGCGGGTAGTAGGTTAACACAAAAGGGTAGGTGCTGAAGTTTGCATAGAGATTGGTTGCGGGGGTGAAGAACGCTATCGCTTCGGCGTAGTCGGTGCTGTGGGGGAAAAGTAGCACGCTTGACATTTTGTTGATGTTTAGCGCAAATAGCGCTATTGAGATAACCAGAACTGGAAGAGCGAAATAGAAGTAGTTGCGGGCCTCTCCTTTCTTCATGATGATACAAATATTAAGTAAGGCTTAAGATATTTATCGATGCCGGGGTGGCAGAGCCTGGTGATTGCGCTGGTCCCGAAAACCAGTTCCCTTACGGGATTTAGGGTTCAAATCCCTACCCCGGCGATGCACTCAGGATTAGAATCTCATACTGAGACTACTTTTTATCAGTGCGCAAATACCACATAAGGTGAGATTTCTGCCTCAGCGAAGGAGACCTATCTCGGTATATAGCTTAAGGCTAAACGCCAAGCTATTCGGTGGGCGGATATCACCATTCAAAGCGCTAAAAGAACTGATTTAATAAGTTTCGAATACAACTAACAGCACGTGTTAAAGCGAAGTCAGTGAAGAGAATATGAAAGTAAGGGCATCAATGATAGCATTGTTTGTGGCATTTTCAATTTTTGCAGTGTTTGCAACTAGTAAAGTAACGCAAGCGGCCTCTTTAGGCCACTGGAACAACTGGAATGCATCAGGGCAGGGCACTCTTCTAGATAGCATGCAGACAGGAGCATGGACAGCAGCTTATTCGAATACCATCGTATCGGTGAACAAATCGGTTTATGTTGAGGGCAATGGCTCTATTGAAATGCTAATAAGACCCGGAACTCCAAATCATTTCTCGGGTGCAATTATCAAATCTGTAAACAAAAACCTCAAAAATGCGGCAAACTTCTATTTTTGGTTCTTCATAGCTAATGCATCGAAGCTAATAGGTGGAGGCAACTGGGGACTTACTCTACGTTTTTCAAATAATGCAAATTACACCAACTATTTCCAATGCGGCATATTGAGCGGTGGCATGGAGAACGGCTGGAATCCCATTGTCATTGCACGTTCACAGTGCCAGGCAGTCGGAAAACCCTCATGGACAGCAAATATTACATCAATAGAGTTTGTGGTAGACCTTGCCAAAACTAACAGCACGATTCATTATCTTCGCAATATGCTAACTTATTTCGACAATCTAAGATACAACTACACCGGTGGGGCATTCAACAAGGCGCAGGTGATACTGACTTTCGACGGTTCGTGGAACAGCACCCTTTACAATGCGACTCCCATAATGCGGGCCAACCACCAGACCGGTGTGGCGTTTATAGTTACCAATGATATTGGAGAAAACCTAAGTATCCAGAGCCAAAAGCAGCATAACTACAGCCACGACTGCGGCTCTTCGCCATGCATTACCAAAAAGGAGATTGTCGCATTGCACAATGATGGCTGGGACATATCAAGCCATACAGTAAACCACGCAAACCTCGTAACCGACACGTCTGATAATTACAAAAAAGGAATTAATAACAACTTTGAATTGGCAAACAGCTTTGCAAATCTAAGCAGCTTAGGATTTACAAATAATGCGGCAAGGTTCTTTGCGTATCCAAACGGAGCATACAACTCCGTGGTTATAAATCAAATAAAGAATCAAGGCAACTACATATTCTCAAGGGCGCTGGGCTACGGCATCACCGAACCCAACTTATTCGTTGACAGCCCATACAATCTGAGCCACAGGGTGCAATCGATCCCGATGACCCCAAGCGTAACGGCGAATATAACCAAGGCCTACATAAACCAAGTAATAACCGAGAATGGGGTACTGGTGCTTACGTTCCACATAATCCAGGGTAAACCTCAGGGCAACGCTAGTACGAGTATAGAGTATTCTACTGCTAACTTCACCATAATATCCAATTATCTCCAACAAAAGCAGAGCCAGGGGTTGCTTCAGGTGACTAACCTAACCTCGTACTATGCTAGGATGAATGCATCGACAACAACCTCTACCAGCACTTCATCGACAAGCACGACATCGAGCTCAACAAGCACATCTACGACCACCTCATCGACCTCTTTATCCACAACGAAGTCCACAACGACCTCGACAACAACCTCAACAACTACTACAAAAGTTCCGACCAGCACAACGACAGTCTCGACTTCGACCACTACGACCATACCAACAACATCGACAACGTCCTCCACTTCAACTACCTCAAGCACTTCAACAACGAAATCCACCACTTCGACTACATCTTCAACTACCTCCAGCACTTCAACAACCAAATCTACGACTTCGACATCCACCACAAGCACATCTACAACTTCAAGCACATCAACCATACCGACAACTTCGACAACATCCACTATTTCCACAACCTCCATAACATCGACAATACCCACCACTTCGACAACATCCTCCACTTCAACTACCTCCAGCACTTCAACAACCAAATCTACCACTTCCACTGCTCCGACAACCACCTCAACATCAACTAGCACTTCGACATCATCTACAAGCACTTCGACGCTGACCACATCCACCGTTTCTACCACCTCGAGTTCAACATCCACTTCAACAACGTCAAGCAGCACTTCTAGTTCAACCACTTCATCTTCCACCACTTCATCAAGTACTTCTGCAACCACTTCAATTCCAACAAGAAGCTCAACGTCCACCACCTCGACTTCCACTTCGATCTCCACCACAATACCCACCACCACGACAACATCTTCCATATCAACCTCATCCTCATCAACATCTTCAACATCAACCTCCTCTTCAACTTCCACTCCATCCACGATACCAACTACCTCCATTACGTCTTTGACAACCTCTTCGACAAGCAGTACTTCCACAACATCTACCATTCCAACAACCTCCACAACATCAACAATACCCACCACTTCTACCACTACAACTATCCTGACAACATCAACAACTTCTACAACTACGTCGACGACCTCAACAGTTCCGACGACTTCCTCTACATCTACCTCAACATCTACAACTACAACGAGCACAATATTGCCAATAACATCCTACTTTGTTGAGAATGGATTACCATCGAATAGTTTGTGGAACGTTACCTATAACGGGATTTTGAATTTCAGTACCACGAATAAAACCACTTTCTCCACAGATCCTGGAAACTATTCATATACAATAGCAAATCAAACTATTGGCGGCAGGCCTTATGTGCCAGTCCCATCAAATGGAACTGCATCTGCAGGCAACACGACATTGATAACGTTTACATCGGTCTCAACGACTTCGACCACATCAACCATACCGACAACTTCCACAACATCTACCATTCCAACAACCTCCACAACATCAACAATACCCACCACTTCTACCACTACAACTATCCTGACAACATCAACAACTTCTACAACTACGTCGACGACAAGCTCTTTGTCGACAACTACGGCAGCAACGACTGTGACGACTACCACAACAGTTTCCACTACAACTATTAGCAATCTTGACACAGGTCTTGTAGGAGAATGGCTATTTAATGAGAATAAAGGCTCCGGAACGCCTAATCTGGTTAATAAATCTACTGCGATAAGCTGCTATTCATTCAAAATAATTAATTGCAATTGGGCTGCAGGGCCGACCCCAGCTGTCTATGCAGTGCAGATAAGTAACCATACGCTATTGGCGGTATCCAACGGAGCAAGCACGAGATTTAATCCACAGAACGCATTAACACTATTTGGCTGGTTCAATATTTCTTGCGGAACTGTCACGACTGGTTATCCGGCGCTGATAGATAAGGGAGATAACTACGGGTATTACATGTATGTAAACGATAATTCCAATTGCCAGAAAAACCAGTTGAATATAGGGTTTACAATGGGTAATTCGACGGGTGCCGTAAACTATCAGGGCTTTAAGACAACAACATATGGCGTATGGCATTCGTATGCATTCGTGTTTAATTCAACATCCCATATCGCTAACTTATATCTCGATGGGGCGCTCTCTACTACTTTCTACGAGTATGGCTTACTAGGCTTAACCCACACCAAGTCATTGTTCTTTTCTGATGGGAATGCTAAACCTTCTGGAGGATTTAATGGGCGTGTAAGCAGACTATACATATATAACAGAAGCCTTTCTTCAAATGAAATAACGGCATTGCAGGCAAATTCGCTTATAAGTAGCAACCCAACTACGACTACTTCCTCAACTACAACAACATCAACCTCAACAGTATAATCAAATGAAGAAGTTCTCCGTCAAATTGAAGCCACTCTGCTCAAACGCGTTGAAAGAGCTAGTTAATATGCTTTAAAGCATAAGATAAATTACAGCAAACGCTAAATGGGGGTATCAACACGAAAACAACAGTTTCGACGTTAGCTATATTAGTGGCATTTCCAATTCTTGCAGTGCTTGCAGCCAGTACAACAGCGCAAGCGACTTCTTTATCTCAATGGAACAACTGGAATGCGTCGGGACAGGGGACCCTTTTAGACAGCATGCAGATAGGATGGACAGCAGCTTCCTCGAATAGTCTTGCATTCCTGAACAAGACAAACTATGTGGAGGGCAATGGCTCAATCGAATTGACAATAAAACCGAATAGCAACAATCATTTCTCGGGTGCGATTATCAAATCTGTAAACAAAAACCTCAGCAATGCGACAAACTTCTATTTCTGGTTCTACATCCAGAATGCATCAAAGCTGAAAGGCGGAGGAAACTGGGGAGTTACTTTGCTTCTGTCGAATGAAGCAAACTACAAAAACTACTTCCAATGCGGCATATTGAGCGGCGGCATGGAGAACGGCTGGAATCCAATAGTCATTGCGCGTTCACAATGCCAGGCAGTCGGAAACCCATCGTGGAAGAACAACATTTCATCGATCGAGTTTGAGGTAAACCTCGCGGCTGCTAGCAAAAAAATAAAGTACACGAGCAACGTGATAACGAATTTCGACAATCTAAGGTACAGTTATGCAGGGGGAGCATTCGACAGGGCACAGGTGATACTGACATTTGATGGAGCATGGAACAGCACTCTTTACAATGCAACCCCGATAATGCAGGCAAACAACCAGACAGGGGTCGCATTTATAGTTACGAACGACATTGGTGAAAACTTAAGCGCCAAGAGCCAAAAGAAGCACGACTACAATTATGATTGTGGCATTTCTACACCATGCATTACTAAAAAAGAAATTACGGATTTGCACAATGATGGCTGGGACATATCAAGCCATACAGTAAACCACGCAAACCTCGTAACCGACACGTCTGATGATTACAAAAAAGGAATTAAGAACAACTTTGAGTTGGCAAACAGCTTTGCAACTCTAAACAATTTAGGGTTTACAAATAATGCGGCAAGGTTCTTTGCATATCCAAACGGAGCATACAACTCCGTGGTTATAAATCAAATAAAGCAGCAGGGAAACTACATATTCTCAAGGGCGCTGGGTTACGGAATCACGCAGCCCAATCTGTTCATCGACAGCCCATACAATCTGAGCGACAGGGTGCAATCGATCCCGATGACCCCAAGCGTAACGGCAAATATGGTTGAGGGCTACATAAACCAGGTAATAACCGAGAATGGATTATTGGTGTTGACATTCCACATAATCCAAGGTAAACCGCAGGGCAACCAGTACACGAGCATAGAGTACTCTACTGCTAACTTCACCATAATATCTAACTACCTTAGGCAGAAACAGGATCAGGGATTGCTGCGGGTAACTAACCTAACCTCGTACTATGCTAGAATGAATGAATCGACAACAACCTCTACCAGCACCTCATCGACAAGCACGACATCGAGCTCGACAAGCACATCTACCACAATCTAGGTATCCGGTAAATTTTATGAAGAATTACTATCTTCCGAAAGAAGAAAAGTTTGGCTTTATCACTTCCTTTCTTTACTCTTTTTTCGTAATAGTGCCAAGCTTCCGGCATTTTTATGCCTTTGTGGTAGAAGACCTCTCTTCCAGTGGAGCTGAGAGCCTGCTAGATGTTGGAACGGGACCTGGAGACTTGCCAAAGAGGCTTGCGGACCTGCATAAGTTCAAGGCAATCTATGCTGTTGATCCATCTGCCGCCATGCTGGGCATAGCAAGACACAAGACCAAAAGCACAGGAGTAGTTCTAGGCCGGGGCTCGAGCAGGCATCTGCCTTTTGGCAGAAAGTTCGACATAATATTCACTGCGATATCTTTTCACCATTGGCAAAAAAAGGCGAAATCGTTGAGGTATCTGAAAAAGTTCCTTGCACCTAAGGGCGAAATTCGAATATACGAGTTTGATAAGAAAAAGCTCGGAGGAATGCACAGGCTGTTTGCACCGAGCCACGCTACAGATAAAGATGAGGTTGAAAAATTTGCAAAAGATGCGAGTCTGAAAATAAAAAACACCAAAGAAGTAGAAAATTTCATAAGGGTAAGTTTGATGAAAAACAAGTTTAGGGCTTAGTAAGGCTATAATAGCTTATGCTAATTGATTGCGCAGCACTGGCGCAACCTATCTTATTCTCTTGAATATGCAGAGACCTGAGGAGTTGTAGTAGGAGGTGTAGTTGTTCGCCATGTAGGCGTACACGTTGAAAGAGTAATTTACCAGATCGTTGTAGTTCTGGAGCTGCCTATCAAGAACAATGTAGTCTGGCTTGAACCAAAAAACGGTTATGTTCGTTGGGGTAAACCATTCTGGGGAGTCTGTTGGAGGGAGCTCAAGGTTGTGTATGCGGTAGAGGTGCGGTGCTATACTAGCCTGCGCTAGAACGCCTGCGTTGCTGGGTATCGTACCGATTGCCTGGTCTATCTGTGCGTAATTCAGGGGTTGTGGGTATAGGCCATTCCAAGCGATTTGTAGATGATAAAAGGTTATCGCTAAAAGGTATAGAATAAGAAATAGGCTGATTATCAGAATCTTATCAGTATTTTTGTTGAAATTAAAAAAAGATGATATCCAGTTCTTTTTGTACTTTGACACTATGAGATAGCCAAGCACTGCCGAAATGTAGCTGCCACCCGCAACGAGTGCATAGTACTGGAATTGGAAAACCTCAAAAGAATAGTTGTGGACTATAAACACTTCTGCGAGCCACGGTGAGACCAAAATCAGGCTGACGAGCGGCGCCGCCAAAGAGAGGATTCCAAAGCCGAAGAAAACCAGGATTGCACCTATCAGGCTTACCTCAGTTGTAGTAAAATCTTGCGTGGAAGGGGTCGGATTTAGGATGCCGTGTAACTGGCCCGCTATATAGTAGCTTGGTAGTCTTGAAATTGGGGTAATTGCAGAAGTGGGAGTCTGCGCATAGGAATTAATTATGTAAAGAGTCGCCAGGCTATAAAAGAGGAACGCCGCAATAGACAAACCAAACGCGATCAGGAGTGTACCGAGCTTCTTTCTACGTTGCTTAACTCCAACACCGGTTCGAGTCCTGTTGTAAAAAAGCTCATATGCTAGTAGGGAAAAAACAAGCGCGAGGCCGATAACGAAGGTCAGCTCCATTATGCTCAACAAAAAGAGATAGCTGAGAAGGAAGTAACCGGTGTTTCCCTTCATGTAAAAATAGAAGGCAAGTATGCTGAAAAAGGGGACGAGCGCCTCGCTGTGAAACCCGTAGATGAGAACCCCGACGATCTCGGGACCCAGCAGAAAAGCCATCGCGAACATGAATGCAAATTTACGGTTTTTGATCAGCTCCACAGCCACGAAGTATATCAGCAGAGCTGTTAGCAGCAGAAAAATCTCCTGGAAAACAATGGGCGTAATCGCGTAGGGGAAAACCGCGAAAATCGGCACAATGAGGAGCGAGAATGGCGCCAGATGGCCGTAAAATACCAGGTATTGGAACGGACTCATCAGCTGAACTTGGTTCACGTGCCAATACAGGCTATAGGCAACTATCCCGGTATCGTAGAATGGAGCCTGGAATGTCGCGTAGATAACGCTCTGGTGCAGAATCCAGAATCCGAAGTATGCGATTGAAAAAAATACAAGAGCAAGAAAGAACTTATCTGAAAGGTAATCTTTTAGCATGCTTAAATTTGTTGCAGTAAGATTTAATGAATAGTTTGCATGGTGTCGGTCTCTATCGTAATGCCCTGTCGCAACGAAACGCAGGGGTTGGTTGCCAGTTCTGTCAAAAAATTAAGAGCTGAGCTTGAGGGGATGAAACTAGACATCATGGTTGTTGAGAATGGCTCGCATATGCTGAGAAGAATTCCCGGTACCCGCTACTTTAACACCAGCGCGGGCGGACTCGGAATTGCACTTAAGCTCGGGATAAGAAAAGCGAAGCATGAAAATGTAGTCTTCCTTCCGGCTGATATGAGCTACGACTTATCGTTTGTCGGAACTGCGCTGATAGAAGATGCGGACATAGTGATAGGCAGCAAATCTGTTAGAGGTTCGGTAGTAGAAAGGCCGATTAAAAGGAAGATAGTCAGCAAGGTATACGGTTGGAAAACAAGAATTGGCAACGGCATTCATGTGAAAGACATAACCGGAGTGAAATTGTACAAGAAATCAAAGGTAGTGCCGTTGCTAGCATTTTGCAAATCAGAGGGCATACGTTTTGAAGTCGAGCTACAAAAGGAAGCAGAAAAACACGGGCTCAGGGTCAAAGAGATACCAGTCATAGTTCATGACTATAGAGAAACGAAGATATTGGAGTGGGGCTCGTCTGCAACCCTAATAGACGGATACAAAGCGGCAAAGGGATTTGGGATTAGAAAGCTGAACGAGAAAGAGTTTCAGCGCTACCTAGCCGTGGGCCTTGTGGGCATAGCGCTGTTTGAAGGGGCATTTTTTGTTTTGAACCAATTTATTCCCTACTGGCTATCCTATCTTATCTCTTTCGAGGTAGTTACTGACATCAACTTCCTGATGCATGACACGTACACTTTCAAGGGTCAAAAACACTACAGTAGAGGAAAAAGATTCATTATATTCCAGTCACAGGCGATCGTTTACCGTATCGTACAATATTCTCTGTTCTTCGGCCTAAGCTTGTTTATCAACATATATCTCGCGTTGCTAATCGCTATACTGATCGCTTTTATATACAGCTACACATTCAACAAGAAGATTACATGGAAAGAGAGACAGGAACAGTAGCTGTTAACGCGGATTAGTATGCGACTTTAATCTTCTGAATTAGTTAATCTGCCGGTCTTCGGTGTCCTGGCCCAGGAACCACGTTGGAAAATAAGCCCTTTTATTCCGGCATAAGCTATGAAAGGTGACAGCGTAAGCGAGACCATGAATAAGTAGGTGCACCATGGAAGATGCGACAATCGGTTTTCCCTGTAGAGGCCGACGCATGCAGAGAAGATGAGTCCTATTGGTATGTAGACGGGAGCTATGAACAGTAGGAACTGACCATAGAACCCAAGGCCTGCGATGAGGCTCCTGTCAACACCAAGAGCAACTATGATTCCCTGACTTATCAAAAAAACATATGCGGTAAGCACATACGAGAGCGACCCCCAAACGCCGTTGATCGAACTGAAGCCGTAGAAAAGGTAATCGAACTTCTTCATTCCGTTTGCTTTTTTGCTGTATACCATCTTGAAAAAGTTGTTTTTTGTGTCTCGAACTATTCCCTCTGCCCAACGCATCTGCTGCTTTACTAACGCGTTGAACGTGCTTGGACATTCGGCAGCCACGCCTATGCTCTCATCGTATACAATTCGATACCCGTTTGCAACCAGCCTAGTGGAAAGCTCCCAGTCTTCTGTTATGGAACTTTCGTTGAAACCTCCAACTTTCACCAAGGACTCCTTGCTTATCGCGAAAGCACTGCCGGCAAGCGGCAGGAATCCGTTCAGCTTACGTCTAGCGGCTATGTCGGAGAGACAGTATGAAGAAAATGCGAGCGACACACTCTTGGTGAAGGCATTTTGGGATGCGTTGAGTGTGTGCTTTGTGTATCCCTGTACTGCCGAGACTTCACCTCTTGAAAAATCTTCAAGCAACTTAGATACCGTGTCACTTTGCGGCACGTAGTCCGCGTCTAAAAGAACCAAATATCTGCTTCTTTTGTCCATAAATTTCATGGCGTTGTTAAGAGCCCCGGCTTTGAAGCCAACCCTGACATTCCTGTGAACGACCTTTATGCCCTTTTCCTGCCATAACTTAAGGTGCGGGACCATGGACTTATCAGTTGAATCGTCTGCTATGATTATCTCGTAGTTCGGGTAATCCGTTGTGGTGACCGCGGCGAGTAACCTGTCAATCACATTTACTTCGTTGTAAATAGGTAGGAAGATGGTCACGAATGGTGCGTTTGTTTTCTGTTTCACTGCAGAGATATTATTTTTTACCTTGCCAAGCGTAATTGCAAGCAGGGCATGTATGTAAACTCTGGTGACCCACACCGCTATGATCGTTGTTGCAAGGATCCATACCGCGGTCTCGACAAGGTACGGACCAAATAATAGCATGCTTAGACGTCGCCTCTTTAGTTTATAAACTTGTTTTTAAGAATTCGCGGAGTAGGACAGTGGCGTACGTGCTCTTAGGCAACGAGAACGAAAACAGCAAGTTGTCATTATTGGTTGTGCACGAAATATGTTTTACAGGGGCAAGAAGAGTTCTGTGGTCCCCTCTTGTATGGAGTTCGGGCATGCCTTTCGATCTAAAGTCGTCCTTTGTTATTTGCAGCTTTTCCATCTCCTGCTTTGCGTAGTTGTTTATTTCTTCATCCTTGGTTTCATATCCGACGATTGAAACTGTAGGAAAATCACCCCGCGCTCCTACATTCTCGATATCGGGGAAACCGTAAAAGTCTTTAGGTGCGGCTAAGGCCGAAGCGAAATCCTCGTTTTTTATTCTCTGTTCCAATTCTGCATTGAACATCTGCGCCTGCACGCTATGTATGAACATCAGGGCTATGCCTCTCGGAAGGAGCGTGAGGGCGTTCGCATAATTATTCGGATATTTTGCCAGGTATGCGATTACCGTTCTTTCACCTCTCATATATTTGGGAAAGTATTCTATCGCCTTCTGAAAATCGAGCGTTTCCCTGAGCATGTTTCGCGCTTCTGTTATTTTTTGATTTCTTTCACCTTCTGTGCTTGTCAGGTATTCCATCGCTGCCTCTTCAAAATTTCCCTTTAGTATTTGAATTCCGACCTTCGCGTTGTTTCCCCTATCTCCAAAACGCTGCTCCCCGAAGTAGTTGGGCATCTTCCCGTTTAATTGCGCGATTATCGCCTGGGCATTTTCGGGATGTGTTGGACTTCTTATAGTCACTTCGAATGCGTTGCCGAGATCATCGCCAAGCTCTATTCCGTTGCTTCTCCAAAAACCGTTTATCGCTATATCGTTTATTGCGATGGTGCTCAGATCAAATTCGCCTGGATGAAACACGCTTGCAAGCTGAACCGTTAGCGCTTTCTTGTCCTTTGAGCCTGCATAGGAAACGGATTTTCTTCCGTGGCCGAGCTTCTTTGCAATAGAGACAAGTGCATCTACGGTATTCCAGTCCCTCTTCTGCAGAACGAAGGATATGTGTTTGCCTTCTGGCACCGCATCGAGGTGCAAGGATCCTGCATCATATTTTCTGCCAGGTTCGAGCACGATGCCCTGCTTTGTTATCTCTTTTACTACAAAATCCTCAGGAGCTTGTTTTATAATTCCTCCAGTTCCAGGGCTATTTGTCAACGCTATCATAT
>VFSW01002306.1_pt1 | contig 28828 bp, 30 predicted proteins | sample 5358111 | NCBI WGS metagenome assembly VFSW01 (sample SAMN11554181, study PRJNA540505) | mine drainage metagenome | isolation source: sediment from site ElyBrook_90M | place: USA: Ely Copper Mine, Vershire, VT | collected 2017 | reverse complement strand
CAGAGAGATTGGGATATTTCAGATATCTAATATTCGTAAAATTCGGCGGAGATGTTCCCGATGCGGAAGAAATTAGGAGCGTCGTCAGAGACGAGCCACACATACAATTTGCAGCGCTTACAAGTGGAAAATATGATCTTGTCATGCATGTCCTATCCGAAAGCCAAAGAGACATGGCATATTTCTTGCACCAACTTAGAGTAGAGACCAAATTAAGCAAATATCCATCATTATGGTATACTACCCCCTATTACTCAAGAAAGCACATATTTCCATTAAGGAGCGAGTTCTTCAAATTGCTGAAGGGGAAGGTATGGAAAAGAACTGCAGAAAAATCCAGACCTGAACGCGGGGATCTCACTGAAAGAGAATATAATGTACTTTTTGAATTGAATGAAGATGGATCAAAAAGCTTCACTGATATTGACAAGAAATACGGCTATGGAAACGGCACTACCAGATACACCTACCTTAAGCTGAAGGAACGCGGAATATTAAGCAGCATAACCGTGACGCTGGAAAAGCTGCCAATAAAATACGCTGCAATGCTCTTCTTGGAACACGTAGAGATGGATAAGTTCAGGAAGACGAGACAGAACCTGCTCATGGAAGCAATCAAAGACAATAAATTGACAAATAAATACACTCTTACTGGAAATATAGATACGCCACATATAGATAATTGCGCTGTTTAGTTTACATTTATATACCTTCTCATCAGTAATAATTCATGCACAAGTTGACTGGATATCAGATCCCTCATGAAGTTCTAGAGCATTATAGATTCAGAGCAATAGAACTTAGGAAGGAGGGTACGAAGGTCAACGATATTGCACACTATTTCGGGTTGAATAGAGTTACTGTCTCATATTGGCTTTCAAAGTATAGAAAGAATGGGAAAAAGGCATTGAAGAGCAGGAAGGCACCAGGGCCGCAACTGAAACTGTCTGAAAGAGAGATGAGAAGATTACTCGAAGAACTTAAACTTCCAGCAACAGATTTCGGATTCGATACACCATTATGGACATGTAAACGTGTAGAGTATCTAATCCAGAAGATAACAAAGAAAGATCTCGATAATTCAAATGTGTGGCGCTTACTAAGGAGATTAGGCTTAACCAATCAAAAAGGAGAACGTAGAGCGCTTGAACAAAATCCAAAAGTAACGAAGAAATGGCTACGGGAAGAGTGGCCCAAGATACTTACTCATGCAAAACGTTGGCAGGCAATGATCTATTTCCAAGACGAAGCAGGAGTGGCAGTGAATGCGGTTATGGGCAAAACTTGGGCACCAAAAGGAAAAACACCCATAGTAAAATTGACTGGCAATCGTGGTGGGATTTGTGTATCTTCTGCAATAAGTCCTGCGGGTAGGTTAGTGTTTAGAGTAGAAAAGGGAACAGTTACGTCCTTTACCTTCATTGAATTCTTAGATGAGATAAGGAAACATCATAAAAATAGGAAAATAATAGTTATTGTGGATAATGCACCGCCACATATTGCAAAAAGGGTTCTGGATTATGCAGAGAAAAATAAGAAATCGTTTGCCATCTACTTCCTACCCACGTATTCCCCCGAACTTAATCCAGATGAGCACGTTTGGGGCTATTTGAAGAGCAACAAACTGAAATCCCACTTGGCGAAGAACAAGAAAGAGTTAACAGAGATCACTACTAAGGCTATGACGTCAATGCAGAAAAATCCAAGCTTACTAAAAGCATTATTCTATGGTTTGTCAAGTATATATGTAAAATAAGCTACGCAATTATCTATAGTTTCGAGGTTCTCAAAAACTTTCTTTAAAACCAATAAATCACCACGTAAATTATCTTAATAACTTGACAACTTAAGAATCTTTCCCTCAAATCGGTATCTCATAACTTTTATTGTATCTTGTAGTCTCATCTTTTAGAACGATAGCTTTTGTCAAATTTAGAGCAGAATTTTGAGGGCTCATAGAATAGCTCAATGTTTTCCTCTATATTGTTCATATCCCAATTCCACCATGCTATCCTTAGCAGGCTGTTTATTATCTTCTTGTCGAAACGGTAACCCAAGTGCCTTGCAGGAACTCCGCCGACTATCTCGTATGGCTGCACGTCTTTTACAACCAATGCCTTGGCACCTATTATTGCGCCATCGCCAATAGTTACTGGTCCCCGGATCATAACCTCGTTGCCGACCCATACGTCATTGCCTATTATTATGTCCCCGTATTTTTCCCTGTAATTCATATAATACATATCCATTGGTATGCTTTTTGTGGAGATAGGAAGTGATGTTGAGACGAATTCTGGAGTGTGGTTTTGCGTAGGTACCAGCATCAAATCTACACCAATGGCAGTATGATTGCCAACATGCAATTTTAACCTCTTTTTCTCTTTGATTAAATCGTAGTTGTTAAGCCCGCCATAGACCTTTATGATTGAGGCGCTGCCAGAATGTTTGCCTATTTTGATATCAAACTTCTTACTGGGTACAGGCATATTCATATATACTTTTGAATCAGGAAATTTACGAAGCCACATTTTTTTGTAATATTCCGTAACTATGCCTGGTAAAAAGGCAAAAGCTGCATCCTTTAACTTTCGTGGTATTAAATCCATAACATCGTCCATTTCATATTCTTCTGTAGCGCTTATTATCTAGTCGGGCATTAATTTATGCCTTTTCCTAAGATTTGCCGCGGACTGCGAGCCTCGCTAGTGTTGACATCCGCACACCATGCAGTTCAACCATCATAAGAAGAACGTAGTTGTTTGAATCGTTAGGACTTGGATAAGCGGATTGGACGGTGGCGTTCGAACTTGGCCAGACCATAGATACATCTTTAAAGTATGATGGGCTAAATTTTAATAGGCATAGATATGGAAAGGATATTTATAACTGGCATTAGTGGATTCGTAGGCAAAACCATTGCAGACCGTGCACTGCACCTGGGCTATGAGGTGCATGGAGTGGACAGAACCGGTGCTAAGATTTCTGGCATAAAAATTGCAAATGCAGACATCAGGGACAGGGATGCCATGCTAAAACTCACCAAAGGCATGGATTATGTGGTACATGTTGCTGCAATAACGTCAAACCTTGAGTTTGAGAAAAATCTTGGTTTGTGTTATGATGTCAATGTAAATGGATTCAATTCGGTAATAGAGGCTGCAAGAAGTAACGGCTGCAGGCGTTTTGTATATGCATCGAGTTCTGCTGTATACAACGATGGGTTTTCTGAGGACACAGTACTGAACATCCATGGGCAGAGAAACCATTATGCAAAGACGAAGATGATGAACGAGATGATTGCTGAATCATACAACGACTTGGGTGCTTTAGAGACTGTCGGAACTAGGTACTTCAACGTATACGGTGCAGGAGAAAACCAGAAAGGTGCGTATGCAAGTATAATAAGCATTTACATAAGGCAGCTGCTTGAAGATGGAAAGATAACTATATATGGAACCGGAAAACAGGCACGTGATCTCATAAATGTAAGCGATGTTGCGAAGATAACGCTAATGCTGCTCAAAAAGGGAGAGCCTGGGATATATAATGTCGGCACAGGAAAAGCTACTTCCTATAACCAGATAGCCGACATGATAAGCAGAAAGGCAAAGACGGTTCATATTAAAAACCCGCTATCCACATACCAGCTCTTGACCAAGGCAAACACCAATAAGCTACTTGGAGCAATAGGGAACTACAGATTCAAGGATATTAAGAGCGGGATAGCAGAAATGGTAAGGGATGCCGGCCTTGACAGGAGTTAGTTGATATTGAATGGCAAAGTTTTCTTCAGATATAAAAGTTGGGCTTGTAATGTACAGGGGGGAGGCTAACCCCTCTTCGTCCGCAGGTTCAGGTTTTTACAGGTACCCTTACGAGCTCTATAATCGTATCAAAAAACGGCCTGATGGAATAGATGTAGAAAAGGTTGAGAACTACGTGCCTTTCTTTGGCAGGGGTATATCGCTGATGCTGGGAATGGCCTTGAGGAACTTGAAAGGATATGACATAATACATAACCTTGACATTGCGCCCTTGTTCCCACTTAAGAAGGGAAATGCAATTCTTGTATCTACTGCGCACGATTTCCAGTTCATTCTGGACAGGGAGCGGAACAGGACGCTGAGGAAGAGGTATAGGGATTTGTTATGGTCTGAACTCATACTCAGGATGGGGGCAAAGTCGATGCTGTCTTCGGATTATATGATTGCTGTGTCGTCTTTGACAAAGAAGGATGCAATAAAGTTGGGATATGAAAAGAATAGGATATTCATAGTGAATAACGGGGTCGATGAGAGATTCTTCGCTGATTTCAGACCCGCACACAAAAAAAATGCAGACTTTGTTGTTGGATATCTTGGCGTCTTTGCTCCAAGGAAGAATGTGCCGTTTGCAATAAGAGCCTTCAATCAGATAAAAGAGGGAGGCTTTGTGTTCAAGATATGGGGCAAGAAGGCATATGACTACGAGATTGCGCGCAGGGAGGCTGGGGGAAATGCCAGGATAGAGTTCATGGGATATGCACCTGACGAGAAGATTGTGCAGATATACGAGAGCTTTGACGCGTTCGTGTTTCCGAGCGGCTATGAGGGGTTCGGGATACCAATAATAGAGGCGCAGGCGCGCGGCCTGCCGGTCATAATAAGAAAGGACAGCAAGATACCTGATGAAGTAAGAAAGTACTGCCTTGAGGCAAAGGATGAGGCGCATATGGCGCAGTTAATAAAAGAGTTGAAGGATAATGGATACAATGAGAAGCTTCGCAAAAAGGCTGCGGCCTATGCAAGAGGGTTTACCTGGCAGAGGAACGCGGAGCAGACCATGGAGACATATAGGAAGATTATGAAGAGAGGTGCGTGAATTTGAGCTTGAAATCTTCAATAGGACATACGCTGAATGGCATCTCTGAAATAGTCAGCAGCGGTTGGGCCGGAAAGTATATGATAAACAGCGGGGTTGACCATGGCCTGTCTGCAACGCACTATAATGAGCGGCTGGTTGAGATACCTTTCGTCTTCAGACACATAAAACCTGCTCCTGCAGATGTTCTTGATATAGGTTGCGTTGAGAGCGTGGTCCCGATACAGCTGTCCATGATGGGCTATGATGTAATCGGCATAGATATACGCGATCACGGATATAGGCACCCCAATTTCAGGTTCCTGAAGGATGATTTCCTGCAGCATAAATTCACGCAGAAGTTCGACGTTGCAATAGATATAAGCGCCATAGAGCATTTCGGACTGGATACTTATGGTTATGATAGGGAGGACGGCCATGCAGACAAGCAGGCAGTAGACAAGGTACATGCATTGCTTAAGCCCGGTGGCCAGTTCATATTCACTGCGCCATTTGGAATTCGCGGGGTTGTTGAAAATTTTGAAAGAATATATGACGCACATGACCTGGGCAGCATGCTTAAGGGCTTCAAGGTGAATGACATGGAGTTCTACAGTGTGTCTGGTCATAAAACACTGAAGAGGATAAAACAGAGCGAGGCTTCAAGGATCAAGTACAGCAATAATCTTTATGCGGTAGTGTTGATAAACGCGTTTAAGGTTTAGCGCTGGCCATGCGCGGGATTTGCGCTTTCGTAGTGTATGCAGTTCGGACTTCGTTGACTTATTGTCTTGTTCCGCTCTTTTCTACCTTGTTTATGGCGCCTCTGCATGAAGATATGATCTTTGAACACTTCGGAAGGAGTGCCTTTGCCTCGTTTGCAAGCTGTTTATCATCCATACTGGTCTCAAAGCCGTACCCAACAGCAGATCTCATCCTTAGAAGGCTCTCGAAGATGGCAAGGTAATCGTCAAGCTGGCTGAGGAAGTCCTCTGGCATTTTCTTGTTTCCGGCCAGGAATACCCTGATTGACTTTCTTATGTCATGGATCTTTGGAACTTCCACATGTACTGAATTAAGTACGGCCTTGAACGCTATCTCCACTGCCATTTCAAGTGAATAGAGGGATTGATCGTATTTTTCTGCTTTGAGTGCGGCTTCTGCGGTCTGCAGCCAGTCTTCTGCCGCCTCTATTGGTCTTTTTATTGCCATGTTAGCACCTCAACGCCGTTCATGTTTTCGCGGGTATGACTCTTCCTTTTAAGGGAATAGATAAAACTTGAGAGAGAGTTCCCGTCTTCATACAGTATCACCCCGTAGTCTGCAATATCCAGGTAGAACGACCTGAATGACGCAATGTCGTTAGCGTCAATGAATATAGGATTCAAAAGCGAGGGTAGACCCTTATCCATGAGTTCATATGCCTCTCCTTTCATATCTGTAATGATTTTCATTATCTTGCCAGTGTCTTCGCTTTTTTTGGATTTTGTTAGTATGAGGAGGTCTATGTCACTATACTCATTGTATGTTCCTTTAGCAACCGAGCCGAATAGCATTATGCCTTTGACAAATGGAAATGCGCCTGAATTTTCTGCGAATCTGGCAATAAAGTCCTTAAGTTTCTCGTCTATCTCCAGAAACTCAAGTCTGCCTGAGATTAGTTCGGAGATAGTGTCATTGAAGCCTATCTTCTTTCCTAGTTTCTTACGCATTATGGCTTTTGCCTTGGCCAGTTGGGCATACGTGACAATATTGAGCATTATTGTCTTGTATTTCATAATATTTCTATAGAAATAAATCTATATAAATATTTGGGTTTGGTATTGCCCACTGGAGAAAGGACCATCCAACGCTAGTATTTTAGTATTTCTTTCTTGCTTATTGACAGGATATGACCTCTGGCCAAATTCGTCACGGCTATGACCTTATCTGCAACTTCATTGCAATTTGCAGGATTCACAGGTATTGCAATGTGTATGACGCCTACAGATGTTGCCAGTTCCCTTATCTCAAGGAGAAGGAAGTCTTTGTCTCTTGTAAGCATTACCCGGTGTTCTTTGGTTGCAAGCCGCAGCAGATCTATATCTTCTTTCCCTCTGTGTTCGGTCTCATTTATCCATAGTACGTCTATACCCAAGTCCCTCGGTCGGTATACCAGATCCTTTCGTATATTTTCGTCAGCCACTAGCAATTACGGCAACCCTTTTTATTATACCGTATGCTAGTTTCAATGACTCGAGAACTGCCTTCTTTGGTATCTTGAATTGCTCTGAGATTTCTTCGGCACTCAGGCCTTCTGAAGAAGCCTCTAATACGTCGTCTACAGTAATCCTTGTGCCTTTTATGACTGGCCTGGGCTGCAGATGAATACGGCTCTTTAGGTCTATATACGAGGATTGAACCTGAATCTTCTTTTTCTTTTCCGTAGCCATAGATATCGCTTATATATAGTAGTTCTAATTATTAATTCTTTCTCGTTGGTTAGGTGTACTCCGTAGGCATCGTTCTCAGCTTGTCACTACTAGGCTTTAGGGCTCGGGCGTTACCTCCTCCTATCAGTAGATAGCATAATTTGATGGAGCTTGAACCCCTTACCTCAAGATGTGGTACAAAACCGCAGTGCACTACCAATTACGCAATTATCGGCGTGGTCAAGCTTGGATTGCTCCCTTCTCTGCATTGTTTATTGCGTTTCTGCATGAAGATATGATCTTTGAGCATTTGGTCGCAGGGTTTCTCTTTTTAGCTGATAATTATCCTTCGGGCTCGGTCGTTATATCTCCCCTGTCCGTAGATGGCTTCGTCTTGTCCTGGAGCAAAACTCCTAGAGTGGGCGAGTTGAGCCGGTCGAATTTGCGGAGCGAGGAAAGGTATAAAAATCTCAACAGCAATAATGTTGCGATAAAAGGTAATTATTATGGTAATGGTATCTGATAAGAATGAATCAAATGCGGATTTCCTACTAAAGAATTCTAATAGACTTAGTAAGAAGTATCCGGGATATTACATTAGTGTGGTTGGAAACAAGCTGGTTTCAATAAAGAAGAGCTCTATTGAAGCATTTAATATAGCGAAGAAGAGGCATCCTAACAGACTTGTAAGTATTTTCTACCTTCCCAGGAAGGATGAGCTCGTGACCTTGTTGTGAAATTTAGTTACATCGTCTTTGAGGGTAAGCATCTACCAATTGTGTCGCTTATAGTTGAGGGAAAGAAAGCAGTTGAGATTAATGCGTTTGTAGATAGTGGTGCAAGCCTGTCTGTTTTTAGTTTTGACGTTGCGGAATTTGCAGGTATAGATGCTGAGAAGGGGAAGAAAAGCTTTGTGAGGATAGGGGACGGCTCATTTATAGAGATATTTGTACATACTTTGAATGTGAAGCTGGCAGGAAAAGAATTCAAGGCTAAAATCGGGTTTTCTAGAGGATTGGGAATCGGCTTTAATATAATCGGACGGGAGGGTATCTTCGAAAACTATATCGTAAGCTTTAATGAGAAAGAAAAGACTGTCGAATTTGTTTAATGCGGTTATGAGGGAGTTGGGCGTGTACTGGAGAGTGAAATTCACTGCAGGCTAAAGCCGCTAGCTTTCTTTCACCCTGCGCCCGTCGAGTAAAGGGAACCAAGTTCATCACCGCATATCTTCGGGTTCGAGCCTTGCATCTCCTTTGTTTGTAGATAGCGTAATATAGGGGGGGCTTGGCACCTTACCTCAAGATGGAGTATAAAACCGCTGCAGGCAGTACGTTGCCTATCGTTGCCGTTATCGGTTCGGTCAGGCTGCGTCCTAGAATATGAGGTTTTAACAGAGTTGATTTTGCAGTCTCATTAGATGCTGAGCTGCTGGTTATTGGGATATTATGCTGGAAATACGGCATTGGTTTAGTGGGATCATACAATGCACGCGCCTGTTGGGCCTTGCCTTCGCTCCCTGTGGATTCTGCAGGACTATACTTTTCAGCGCTTATTGCCGTAGACGGATATGCATCCATATTTAGGATTGCGGAATATTGGAACTTATTTATCTCGTTATAGGTGTTAGGCCTATCTCTGACCCATTCTTTGCCTGTTACTGATTCAGGTATGTAAATCCCATTGGACTGATAAAGTCTTCCGGATCCCATTGGATATTCATAATTTATCTGTTTGGGGCCTTGAATCGCAACATATGGACGAGTTATATTAATAGCTGTGCTGGCAATTTCAGGTGCAGTAATTAATGCAGGGCATTGGGATTCTTGTGCAGTTTTTATGTCGTTCGTTGTTAAGGCCCAGTATGCGTGCAGTACTTTTACTTCGGGGTCGTGTTCTTTGATTTTATTCTGTGCAGTTATGCTTATACCGTAGCCTTTTGATTGATGTTGCTGCCTGACAGTCTCGTATTTTGTAGCGTAATTAACTGCGTTGGATTGCAGCGTAGCCAGTTTTGGCGAGATAATGCCATGCAGCATCGGAATATGGTTTGCAGCGGTATGGGAAACTGTCACTTTTTCTGCAGGATTTTGGGTTTTAATGGCTTTTGAAGCGATACTTTGCATGGCTACCGAAGATTCAGCCCGAACTGGAGCAGATATAGAAAATGCTGCTGGAATTGGCTCATACTTGAAAATGATATTTTCCATTGCGCGCATTTCCGGCTTTGTGTTCCTGGACGCAACTTGGTGGGTAGCGGGTTTTACTGCCTGTTTTACTATGTAAACTAATTCCTGCCTTTTTGGATATGACAGGCGCAGCCGCATAGGAAGATTCAGGTGCACGTTGCCGTATACATCCATTTCATACACATACTGGCACTCTGTGGAACTTTCCTTCCTGGAGAGGTTGTAGTCCGCTGCAGCGACATCGCAGCATGCCAGGTATTGTTGCGTTGCAAGACCTGATTGCAGGGCAGACGCCGTGTATGCGGCAAAGGAGACTGAGGCACCTGCAATTGCAGCTGACTGAGCAAGTGACGTGCTTGTAGCGGCATATGACGCTGCTGTTGTGTTATATGCCATGGTGAAGCCATGTGCGCCAACCTGCAGCGTGTTATTGCTGCGGGATTTGATTGCGTTTGAAACGAAGTCAACTATATCTGCTTTTCCAGCCTCCTGGTACACGCCGCCCTTTGCTATGTCTGTAAGCACTTTTACTCCGCTCTGTACGAAGTTGTTTGCCATCTTCTGCGTTATTATGCCTCCTGCGAAGAGAATTGCGTCACTGCCATTGAGCTGCATGTCATTTAGGGTTTTGTGCACTAAGCGCGACGACTTCCATCGCTGTCTCGCAGTTATGCCGATTATGCTTAGTCCCATTGCGGCGACTCCCTCAGACTGGGCAACACGCGCAATCTCCCTATGATCGCTGATTGAACCAGTGTATATGACATCGTATCCTGCTGATATCAGGTCCCTTACAAGCAGCTTTGCTCCCCTGTCGTGCTTGTGGCCAGCATTGGATATGAGTATGCGCTGCGAATCCGCTGCGCCTTCCCTGTTTATCCTGGCTATGTCTCTCCAGACGTCTGCCTGACCCAGCGCTATCCTGCTTATTGTTTCTGTATTTGCAAGGCGCGTTCCGCCATCTATGCACCACATTACCGAGAGGTAGTCTGCGGCAACTGCGGGCTCCAGGCCCTTTAGGCCGTTTAGGAATGCGCTGTTTGTGAGCTCGGATACCTTCCCGCTGTCTCCTATCAGGAATGAAAGCTCGCTTGATATCCTGGAATCTGCGTTTATTGCGCCGATTACCCCTCCGCCCATGGCCTGCGCGCTTGTCAGGTCTGCAACGTTATTGGTCTTTGCCACTGAGTAGTACCATTCGCTCAGGGGCTCGTAATTCACGGAATTGGCGAATGCCACTGCATGCTCAGTGAACAGCCTGCTGTCTGTAAGCGCCTCTACGTTCTTGGTTATCTGTATCTCGTACAGCAGCGAACTTGCGGCATATGGATTGAGCAACTTGAGACCGTCAAGGAACCCTTCCTCTGCAATGCCGTTTGTGCTTCCGGTATAGTTTATTGCAAGGAGCAGCTCTGCCGCTACCAGCGGATTCATGCCGTTTATTCTGGCAAGGAGCCCCTGTTTAGCCCCGGCGTCGAGTTCCTGCCCTGACTTATCGATTATATATCCGGCGTATGCGTCTACAAATTCTGCTGCCTTGGCCTCGAGCCTGTCGCCTTTCTTAAGTCCGTTGCAGAATGCGCACGCGAGCTTGTTGCTGAACTTGTCGATTAGTGGATCCTGGTCTTTTGTAGCGAACCACCTTGCAGGCATTAAAATGGATAGATTCGACATGCAAAACAAGCCCAGAGTATCAGCAACTCGGTCTTATTTAAATCTTGCTCTGGTAATCCGTGCTTTTCTGTAAAATACCGTTTTTATAACCTGACACAGAAATGCGTCCTTTTGCCAAGTTGCCTGGATTCGACCAACACTCATAACATGCGATAGGGTTTAAAGAATTGCGAGAAGGATAGATAAGTAGAACGTTTGAAAAAATGTGATATTATGGAAACGTATACCTGCCCAATGCATCCGAAGGTGAAATCAGACCGTCCTGGGAAGTGTCCTGAATGCGGCATGGCTCTGGCGAAAGCAAGATAATTCGGCGGCATTATGTCAACAGACCCGGTTTGCGGAATGAATGTGGATGAGAAGACAACCACGTTGACCAGCGTTAGGGAAAACAGAAAGTACTATTTCTGCAGCGCTAGCTGCAAGCTGCAGTTTGAGAGGCCTGAAAGGGAGATCAAGAACCTGAAAATTTCATTGATGGTTTCGTGGCCGCTTACGATAATAGTGGCAGCGATCACGTACGCCCTGCATCTCGGTTATGGCAACTATATAATGCTGGTGCTTGCCGGCGTAGTGCAATTCTATGCAGGGCAGAGATTCTACGCAGGCATGATCGACGCGATCAAGAACAGGTCCGCCAACATGGATACGCTGATAGCGATAGGGACAAGCACTGCGTGGGCATACAGCGCTGTAGTCACGCTGCTCCCGTCCATCTTCCCTGCGGGAGGCATCTACTTTGACACATCTACAATCATAATATCGCTTATACTCACTGGGACTTACATGCAAAGGCTTGCAGAGTCAAGGGCTTCTGACGCAGTAACCGCGCTGATCGCCCTGCAGCCGAAGATAGCGCATGTAGTAAAGGGGGGAAAGGTAACTGACGTGCCAATCGAAGATATCAAGACTGGCTACCTGCTTCTAGTAAAGCCGGGGGAGAAGATACCTACGGATTCCGTAGTAGTTGAGGGGGAGAGCTCGGTTGACGAGTCTGTCATAACCGGGGAGAGCATGCCAGTAACTAAAAGGGCAGGGAACAGGGTTATTGGCGGAACTATAAACGCTACAAGCGCATTGAGAGTGAAGGCGGTAAAAGTTGGTGAGGATACTGCCCTAGCACAGATAATAAAAATCGTGCAGGACGCGGCTTCAAGCAAGGTGCCCATACAGAGGCTTGCGGACAGGGTATCCTCGTATTTTGTGCCGATTGTGGTGCTGGTAGGCATACTGTCTTCCCTGCTGTGGTATTTCCTTGGCGGAGTGGGGCTGAACACTGCAGTGCTGATACTGGTGAGCGTGCTTATCATAGCCTGCCCATGCGCCCTGGGGATAGCCACCCCTGCCGCATTGCTGGTCTCGTCTGGAAGGGCTGCAAAGGAGGGCATATTGGTGAAGAGCGGGGAGAGCCTGCAAAAGGCCAGCAAGGTAGACGCAATAATACTTGATAAGACAGGGACGCTGACAAAGGGAAGGCCGGAAGTCACAGACATAATTGCGGTTTCTGGTCATAATAAAAAAGAGATACTGAAGCTTGCGGCCATAGCCGAGATGAATTCGGAGCACGTCATAGGCAGGGCGATAGTGGACAGGGCGGGCAAGTCTGGCATAAAAGCTGAATTTCCAAGGAAATTCGATTACAGGCAGGGAAGCGGCATAACTGCGATTGACAAGAATGGTAGGAAGATACTGATTGGTAACAGGGACATGTTCTCCAAAGAGGGTATAGGCAAATTGGAAGCGCAGCTCAAAGGACTAGAGTCGGAAGGCAAGACTACGCTTATAGTTGGCCTGGGAAAGGATGCTATAGGGCTCATATCCCTGTCTGACGTGCTCAAGGATGACAGCAGGAAGGCCGTAGACGCGTTCATGCGCTGCGGGTATGAGGTATGGCTTGTGACAGGCGACAATGGGCTTGTGGCAAATGCCGTTGCAAAGCAGCTTGGCATAAGGAACGTGATTTCACAGGCAAAGCCAAAGGACAAGATGGACAAGATAGGGCAATTGCAGAAAGATGGGAGAGTAGTTGCGATGATAGGGGACGGAGTGAACGATGCGCCTGCGCTTACAAAGGCAGATGTCGGCATAGCCATAGGCGCTGGAACTGACGTGGCCATACAGTCTGGCGGGATAATACTCATAAGGAATAGCGTATACGATGCATATGTGGCTCTCGAGCTCGGAAAAAGGACGATGAGCAAGATAAGGCAGAACCTGTTCTGGGCGTTTGGCTACAACGTAGTTCTGATTCCGGTGGCTGCAGGAGCGCTGATACCATTCTTCACAATAACAATATATGGCTTCCTGCCTTTGCTCGCCGCATTTGCAATGGCATTCAGTTCTGTTACGGTTGTGTCCAATTCCCTGCTATTGGCAAAATTTAAGGCCTGAGATTCGTACTTGCTGCCAAATTTCTCGGCTCGCAGTATCGACGTCTAGGGCTTGTTTTGCCTTACCCAGATAATCAGTGCTTCTCTTCCTGCCTTGTTTTGTTGAACTCGAGGAACTTCTCGAATATTTCAGCCTGCTCCAGAGCGTCGTCGAGGGCGTTGTGCGTATGCCCCTTATTTGGCTTGAATCTCTTGTCCATGAGCTTTTTCCTTGCATCGCCGAAGCCTACGCCCATCATTCCTGCGTAATAGGACTTCATATCGCATCCGTTCGGCCCGAAAGTCCCGTCGCCTGCAAACTTGATAAGATACCACTTTACAAACATCCAGTCAAACGTCCCGAAGGAGCAGAAGACTGCCAGTCTTCCGTTAGATACGCTGCTAACCCATGACACAAAGCGCTTCATTGCTGCGGCAGGATCTTCTCCGCTCACCGCCAGATCCGCCATAGACAGTTTGCATACCTCCAACGCTTTTTTAATGTAGTTGCCATTTATTGGCTTTATCTCTGCGTAGAACTGCTTCTCCGTTTCGTTGACTACGCATGCGCCTATAGAGAGCATGCTGTATTCTCCTGGAATGGGTCCTGACGCCTCCACATCAACGGATATGTTGCATTCGTCCATGATTACCACAGTTTCTTGACCAGATACGCCATGCCCCCAACTATAAAAACATATGTGTACTTATGTTTACACTTTTCTGTAAATATATGTACATGAATGTGTAATTAGTGGCAATCACGTATAAAGTTTCGTACTTAGAAACTTTTTGTTTACATTTAGCAAACTTCGTTTTTACTTATAAGAAACTCAATTCTGCTTATTCAAAATGTGTTTTCTGTATATACTTCCCTATGAGAAGATGGGCCCGGAGAGATTTGAACTCTCGACATCTGGCTTTCCTAAACCTTTTGATTGAACTTTTCCAAAAGTTTATATAAGACCAGCGCTCTAACCATGCTGAGCTACGAGCCCGCAGCATTATCCTTGCTACGGGAAATATTTAAAGACTTGCCACGTCTAACATCAGATTATTAAACAGCCTTTCCCTATACTCTTCGTACTGAGATTGATTGTTTATGGACCTCGGAGAGGGGCTCAGAAAGGCCATTGCAAGGCTTAAGGGAGCCACGGTAATAGACTCGAAGTCAATACGCGAGTTCAACAAGGAGCTGCAGAAAGCCCTCATATCGGCTGACGTCGAGGTGGAACTGGTGTTCGCCTTCACCAAGAGGATAGAGGAGGCTGCGCTCAAGAGCGACATGCCGCAGGGAGTCAGCACAAAGGACTACATAACAAGCCTGGTGTACGAGGAGCTCACCGGGCTTATGGGCAAGAGCTACGAACCTGACATAACGCCGAAGAGGATACTGCTTGCCGGAATCTACGGCTCGGGAAAGACTACGACAGCTGCAAAACTGGCAAAGCTCTACCAGGACAGAGGGCTTGGCGTAGGGCTGATATGCTGCGATGTGTCAAGGCCTGCGGCATACGAGCAGCTCGAGACCCTGGCAATGCAGGCCAAGGCCTCGTTCTTCGGTATGAAGGGGGAGAAGGATGTGGCCAGGATAGTCAGGGAGGGAGTTGCTGCGCTGAAAGGCAAGAAGGTCATCATATGCGACTCCAGCGGAAGGAGCGGGATGGATGAGGAGTTGATAAAGGAACTGAAGGAAATAAACGCAGAGTTCAAGCCTGACGAGAGGCTTCTTGTCATAAACGCGGATATAGGACAGGCCGCAGGAAGGCAGGCTAGGGAATTCAACAATGCCATAGGCCTTAACGGGGTGATAGTGACAAAGCTTGACGGGTCAGGGAAGGGAGGCGGAGCGCTCAGCGCTGTTGCCGCATCAAACACCAGAGTCATGTTCGTGGGGGTAGGGGAGAAGCTGAACGCGCTTGAGCTGTACGATTCGAAGAAGTTCGTGGGAAGGCTGCTGGGCATACCTGACCTCGAATCTCTCATTATGCACGTGAACGAGGCGATAAAGAACTCGGAAATCAAGCCAGAGGACGTAAACATGGAGGAGCTGAGCTTCGACAGCTTCTACAAGCAGATGAAAGCCATGTCCAAGATGGGACCGATGAAGAACGTTCTGGGAATGATGGGATTGGTGGATGTGCCCAAGGAGGCGCTTGAGACTGGAGAGGTTAAGCTGAAGAAGTTCGAGAACATAATAAACTCAATGACAAAGGATGAGCGAAAGTCTGAGAGGCTGGTCAGGGATCCGAAGAGGGTAGCGAGGATAGCGAAGGGCAGCGGGACCACAGAGAAGGACGTGAGGGAACTCATATCAGACTTCAACAAGATGAAGAAGATGGCTGGGGCGCTGAAGAACAACCGTGACCTCAAGAAGCAGATGTCGAAGTTCATGCCAGGGATGGGAATCTGAACCAATATTTGTGGATACCCTTCTTCCGTATCTTATTTCAAGTTCTTCTCTATTGCTAGTATCTGTTTGTGTATGCTTGGCAGGTCGTTTTTGGCTGTGTATAATATGGATTTCGGCTTTATGTTGAAATATTCGTGGACTATAAGGTTCCTCATTGCCCTGAGCTTGCTCCAGTTTATGTCAGGGTGTTTCTTCTTTATTTCACCCGATAGTTTGCTTGCAGCTTCGCCGATTATCTGAAGGTTAAATATGACAAGTGCCTGCTTCTCATCGTTTTTGAGGAACTCGTCTTCTGTTATGTCGGCGATGCATTTCCCTATCTTTGCCATAGCATCTGTAATGTCCTTTACGTAGAGCAGGTCGTGGTTCAAACAGATACAGCCTCCCTGAGTATATACTTCTTGATAACTGGTTTCAGAGCCTCTTTCGGTACTATGTCCACCTTCAGCCCGACAAGCTTTTTTATGTGATCCTGTAGATCTATCAGCTGAAATAGACCAACGGTCTTGTTCAATTCCACCATTACGTCAAGATCGCTCTTCCCGGTCTGTTCGCCTCTGGCGTAGGATCCGAAGATGCTGATGCTCTTTACATTGTACTTCTCCCTGAGCTCCTCTCTGTTGGCTGCAAGGATGCGCTTGACTTCCTTTAACTTCTTCATGATTATTTATCGCGTATAAAATACTTAAATATGCCTGTCCGCAGCTGCTGGCGCGACAGGTCAGTAACCAGAAGAGGGTAGCAGTTGTTTGGGTCGCAGTTTTGCTTCCCTATTTCTTCAGGTACTTTCCCGCAATCCTCTCTATTATCTCCTTTGACTTGCCGATGTTCGAACGCGGATCGCAGAGCTCTGCCAACTCCTTCTTTGTAAGCATTCCTGAGATTTGCGCGTCGCCCATCAGCTCATCCAGGTATATTGTGCCGTTCTTTAACGCAAGATTCGCGGCCACAAGGGAAAGCGCCCTTGCCTGCTGTCTCTGCATCCCCTTTGCCACTAGCCTGCTCATGACAATCTGCGAAGATGTTGTTCCCTTTGTGTAGTCCAGATTCTTTCTTATGTTCTCCGGAATCGTCTCCGCCCTCTCAATTACATTCTTTATGAGACCGCATGAATAATCTGAGAGTATGAATGCCTCGGGCAGCGCTATCCTGTCAGAGAGCGATGCCGTCAGGTCCCTGTAGTCTTCCTGGTGCATCGACTCAAGCGATGAGAGTGTGTAGCCCCTCACTACCCTTGCGATTGATATGCACCTTTCCTCTATGAACGGGTTGCCGTACAGGTTCTTGTGCGGCATTGCAGAGCTGCCTATCGACCCTTCTTCCGGCCTCTCGGCAAGCTCAAGTATCTCGGTCCTCTTCAGCGTCTTTATGTATGTTGCTATGGCCTCGAGCCTTCCGCACAGAACCGCAAGATCCGAAATTATGTACGCGGTATCTTCCCTTGGCGGGGTCTGCAGCGAGACTTCCGCCTTCTTCACCCCAAGATTTTTGAGTACATCAGACTCTACACGGCTTCCGTCAATGCCCTCGTTTGTATGTACATCGTATATACCCACTGCGCCTGAGAGCTTCCCTTCGACAAGGTTAACCCTGTCGTACTTGAGCCTGTCTATGCTCTTCTGCAGGCAGTATCCGAAGAATGCGAACGGGAATCCGAACGACGCGGGAACTGCGTGCTGGCCGTGTGTCCGCGTTATTGATGGAATGTTTTTCCATCCCATTGCCGCAGTCAGGCATGCGTCCCTTGTGTCTGATGCGCTCTTTATCAGCATGGCTATTGCCCTGCCAACCTGCATTGCCTTTGCAGTCTCGACTGCGTCTGCCGAGGTCATTGCAAAATGCACGTATTTGCCTGAATCCCCAGCCTTCCTTGACATCACGTCTATAACTGCGCCCATCTCATGGTGCGTCTTTGCAGCCTCAACGCTGCGGACCTCTTTTGGCGTGACATGCCTTGTGTCTGATATTGATTTTATCCTTTCAGCTGACTTTCTGGGCACTTTTCCGGGATAAAACCTGGACAGGACCCTAACGTTCTCTGCTTCAACATCGAGTATGGCCTGTACATAGCTCTCCTCACCGAATATCCTTGACATCTGGGTCGTATATCTTGTGCCTACTGGCGATATCTGCTCCTGGTTGTCTGAACATGAGACATCGAGTTTCTTTGGACGCATTGGACTCACTGCTTCAATAGCTCTGCCCTCCTGTCCACCATGTCAAGTGCATCAGGGCCTGTGCCTATCAGGGTGACAGGCACGCCTATCCTGTCCTCTATGTTCCTTATCCAGTCCTTCGCCTCTTTTGGAAGCTGAGCATAGCTCCTCGCCCCTGCCGCGCCTTTGAACAGCACGTCCACCTTTGTTATCGCCGCCTGGTTCGCAGAGCTTATCTTCACAGCCTCCCTTGCGATGCCTATGTCGAACGGCGCGGCGCGCCTGAGCCTCTTAGTCACTGTGCCGAACTCCACCATTCCGCTCTCCTGCGCCTGCTCCGGTGTGAGCTCTCCTTCCATCGGCCCTCCGCCCACTCGCGTCATGAACGCCTTGAATATCATGGTTATGTTGTCAACGTACTTGGGGCCGACGCCTACGTCGCTGAGAGCGCCTGACGCTGTAGTGTTCCTGCTTGTTACATAAGGATACTGGCCGTGGTACAGGCTCAGCAGGTGCCCTTGGCTCCCTTCAATGCACACCCGTCCGCCGCCTTCGATGCACTTTATTACCTCTGCCGGCACGTCCCTTATGAACTCCGAGAGCTCGGGATAGTCCTTTGCGAGCTTAAGGCTCCTCAGCACGCGCTTTGATTCCGCGCTTCCTACGCCTTCCTTCGTGCTGCCGACCTCCTTGTCAAGGAGTGCATTTGACTTTTCATCGTTTGACTCTGCCTCGGTTATCACTGCGGTATGGCCGTCTATTATCACACGATTCCTCGTGTTCGTCTCTTCCATCTCCCTGAACAGGACTTCTGTCTTTATCAGCGCGCCAGGGGGTATTGCAATGCGCGTCTTCTCGCTCAGGAACGCAGATGACATTGTCCTGAGCTTGTACGTCTTGCCGTTATACATTGTTGTGTGGCCTGCGTTGGTTCCGCCTGTCCTCAGCGCCATCTCCGGCCTGTCCTTTATTGCGATATAGGATGCGACCTTTCCCTTACCCTCGTCTCCAAAGAATCCGCCTACTAGTATATCAATCATTTTTCCATCACTAGACAGTTACATAGGGACTTGGCAAAATATAAGCTTTGCTGCGCATATTATTGCGCATATATTGGAGATGAGAATATGGGAAGCGTAGAGTTTGAATTCATGAAGGACGGGCCGGTGCTCGTGAAGAAGGATGGAAAGATGGAGTACGCGCTGTGCAGGTGCGGGCATTCTGCAAAGAAGCCGTTCTGCAACGGAGCGCATGCGACAAAGGGCTTCACTGCAGACGCATCAAAGCTTGAGTTCAAGGAATGAACGCATATGCGCTTTCGGGCAGTGTCAAGTTCCGTTCGCCTTAAATAATTGCTCGGCCATAAGTCCAGTGTCATGTTATGGTAGACAAAGGCCGCGCGGAGGCGAAGCTTAACGAGCTTAAGAAGGAGTACTCGAAGACGAAGCACAACAAGGCGACAAACAAGCACCTTGGCATACTCAGGGCGAAGATAGCCACAGTGAAAAGGGAGCTTGAGGCGCACAGCGGCAAGCGCGGAATGGGATATGCGGTAAGGAAGTCTGGCAATGCCACGGTTGTGCTCGCAGGATTCCCGAATGCAGGAAAGTCCTCGCTCCTGAAGGCGCTTACTGGCGTCGAGTCAAAGGTTGCGGACTACGCCTTCACTACGCTTGACGTCGTACCGGGAATGATGAATTACCAGGGCGCAAAGATACAGATACTTGACCTGCCGGGGCTCATACAGGGCGCGCACATAGGCAAGGGAGGAGGCCTGCAGGTGATAAGCGTAATACGCATAGCCGACCTTGTGCTTTTCGTAATAGACATAAACAGCCACCAGCAGCTCTACAAGCTCGACGAGGAACTGGGTCTGCTCAACATAAGGATAAACAAGAGGAGGCCGAGGATAAGGATAGAGAAGGCTGAGGTGGGGGGCATGATAATAGAGGCGAATGGCCATACAGTGCCCCCGAGGGACATTGTGCTCGGAGTGCTGAACGAGTTCAAGATATTCAACGGACAGATAATATTCTATGAGGATACGAATGAAGATATGCTCATAGACTTCGTGTCAGATGCGTGCGTGTACACGCGGGGAGTGGTGGCGCTCAACAAGATAGACACGGTGAGCAGGCAGAAGGTCGACGCAGTAAGCAGGGAGATATCGGCGAAGATGAAGGGCATAGGCGTGATACCGATAAGCGCAAAGATGTCGGACAACATAGAGTCTCTGAAGAAGGTGGTGTTCGACGGGCTCGGGCTTGTGAGGGTCTACCTAAAGCCGAGGGACGGGGAGCCTGATTTCGAGAACCCGATGGTTGTAGGCGGAGGAGCAACAGTAATGGATATAGTGAGGAAGATAAACTCGAAGCTGCTGAAGGACGCGAGGTTCGCGTATATCACAGGTCCGAGCGCAAAGTTCCAGAACCAGAGGATGGGGCTGGAACACCAGGTAAAGGACGGGGACATAGTCACAGTTGTATTTGACTAGCGGCATGGAAGAATGAGTAAGTTACGCGCCGATTAGTTATACTGTGTGCGATGACTTCGTACAACAAGCTTAAAATTTGTTTTCATATAAATGATAATCATGGCGATCAGGTATTGGGAGTATGAGGATGCACCTCTAAAGGAGAAGCTGAAGGAGCCGAACGTAAAGGATGTTGCAAGGATATATTTTGACAATGAGACCAAGGCATACAGGTTCTCAAAAGCGCTGTGCGAGGTAAAGAAGAAGGGCAGCCTCAGGCTTAAGGACTGCAGCGGAGAGCTCCCCCTCGCTACGTGGAAAAGGTACCTTGACTTCGGAGTGGCTGTAGGGATGCTGAAGCATGAAGAGGGCGCGTACCAGTTTACTGACAGATACTCTAAGCCGCTGAAGAACGTCTCGATATACCTGAAGGCGTGGATTGAGACGCCGAAGGATGAGGACCTTGCAGTGCTGTTTGCCAACGCGAAGATAGAGAAACAGAAGAAGCGCGGAGGCAGGACCACCGAGCCTGTAGAGGTAGTGGCGCAGGAGGTCAAGCAGGAGCCGCAGCCTGCCTAGTCTTTTCCCTGTACCATATAGGGCCGTATTTGCTGTCCTCGACTATTATGCCGAACTCAGACCTCAGATTTTCCCTTATGGAATCTGCGTCGCTGAACTTCCTGCCTTTTCTTAGCGTCTCCCTCTCCTTTATCATCTCGGCAGCCTTGACAGGCATTCCTTCCTTGTATGAGTCGCCTTCCAGTATGCCCAGCACTCCAGCCGTGGAAAGAACCTCGCTTATGGCATCTTCCTTTGACTTCGTGCTTATCTCAGGATATGACTCAGCATAGGTGCGCATTCCCTCTATCGCTGACGCAAGCCTCGAGAGGGCAAGCGGCGTGTTGAAGTCGTCGTCCATAGCCTCAGCGAATCCCTTCTTCAAATCCCTGATTATCTCATCGACCTCTGCACATGATATCTCGCTCTCGGATGCCTTCATGTTGTAGAAGATGCTGAATGACGCGTAAAGGTACCTTAGCCTTGACTCTGCATCCTTTATGAGGTCATCCGTGTACGCCATGTCGGTCCTGTAATGCGCCGAGCAGACGAGAAGCCTGAGCGCCTCTGCGTCGTATGACTTGAGAAGATCCCTTATCCTTATGAAGTTCTTGAGACTCTTGGACATCTTCTCCCCTTTTATCAGCATTATGCCTGCATGAAGCCAGTATTTCACGAACGGCTTTACGCCGAATGCTGCCTCTGCCTGGGCGATCTCGTTTGTGTGGTGCGGGAATATCAGCTCTATCGCGCCGCCGTGTATGTCATACTGCTTCCCCAGCAGTGATGCGGTTATGGCAGTATCCTCTATGTGCCACCCCGGCCTGCCCGCAATCTTCCTATCCTTTCCGCCTATCTTCAGCGTGATCTCCCAGCTCGGCTCCCCCTGCTTTGAGCCTTTCCACAATGCAAAGTCGTAACCGTTCCTCTTACCCTCCCTCGGCTCTATCCTGTGCTTCTCAAGCTCCTCGAGCCTGATGCCGGATAGCTTAGTGTAATCCTTGAACCTGGAAACGTCATAATAGACGTCGTCGTCTATAGCGTATGCATAGCCGTTGTCTATGAGCAGCTGTATCTGGCCCCTTATGGCTTCTATGTAATCGTGCGACCTCGGATACGCGTCAACTCCCTTCCTTACGCCTATCGCATCCATGTCCTCCATGAAACGCGACTCGTACCTTCTTGCAAGGCCAAGTGGGTCCTCTCCGGACTCCTTTGCCCTGTTTATTATCTTGTCGTCGACGTCCGTTATGTTCTGTATGTACTTTACCCTGTAGCCGCTGTGCCTCAGCCACCTTGCGATTACGTCGAAGTTTATGTAGTTCTTCGCGTGGCCGAGGTGCGCGTCGTCGTACACTGTCTGCCCGCACACGAACATGCTTACATCGTTCCCGTTTATCGGCTTAAACTCCTCCTTAGACCTTGAGAGGGTGTTGTATACTGAGAGCATGAATTCTGCCTTACGTTACGTTGACGCTTTGGTTTACTATTATTCCCTGCGTGGATTTTGGATATCTGCCCGTGTAGAACCCTGCAACTGCTATGTAGTTGTACACGTTAAGCAGCGTTCCGACAGTGCCTCCGACCACCTTTATCTGCACGTTCTTGCAGAGCAGGGGCACCAGGCTTATGCTCGCATTGACGAATGTGCTTGACGCATTGAGGTTGTTTGCAGCCGCGTATGTGTTGAAGTATGTAGTTATGCGCGGGGTCCCGTTCTCAAGTATCTGTATGTAGAGGAGGTTGTTCTGCGTAGATATAAGCTTGAAGTTGAGGTACGGCTCGGTTACAAGGAACTTGTCTGACGTCAGGTTTCCTGGAACGACTGACGTGCCTCCCCTGAAGTTTGTCGCGAAGTAGTCGCCGCTGTATCCGTTCCACTTGCTACCGTAGTAGCCGTAGTTCTGGTTTGCATACTGGATGTTTGTAGGAGATGTGCCGAAGCCAAGGCCGCTCGTGTTCCAGTACTCGTATGTGCCGGTGGCGAAGTCGCCGTTCTGCACTGTTGCCGTCGGTGTCCCTGATATGCAGGACGCGTTGCCTGCGAACGCTGTCGTTGTTGACTGCGATATTTGCGTGCTTGTGTTTGTATTTGTTGATTTTACTGAAGTGGTAAGCGTGGTTGCATGGTGCAGGACTCCGGGATTTGTGGGAAGCAGGAATATCGTAGCTATGACTAGGAATGCGAATATCGCTATGTATACTATTGCCTGCTTTGCGTTCACGGTGCTCTAATAAGGGTTTAAATATATTAAGTATTTAAAGAGTTGTGTTTACAATTGACAGCAGGTGCAGTTTTGGGAAGCATACCGAGAAAGTGGAAAAAGAAGGGAAGAATGCGCTGGAAGTGGCTGAAGAAGCGCAGAAGGAGAATCAAGAGGGCGCAGAAGAGAAGAGTAGGCGAACTCTGAAGTTGGTTTTTACAGAGGTTTGGTCATGAACTACAAGGTCAAGGATATCGGGCTTGCTGAGCAGGGCAACAGGCAGCTTGAGTGGGGCTCGATGCACATGCCTGCGCTTGGCGAGATAAGGAAGGAGTTTGAGAAGAGCAGGCCGTTCAGGGGATACAGGATATCTGCAGTGCTTCACGTGACAAAGGAGACAGGGGTGCTCATGAGGTGCCTCAAGGCCGGAGGCGCTGACATAGCGCTTGCGGGGGGCAATCCGCTGTCCACTCAGGACGACGTCGCTGCAGCGCTTGCAAAGGACGGGATAAAGGTGCGCGCCTGGAGGGGGCAGACTGTGAAGGAATACGGCGAGTGCATTGACAGCATGCTTGGCTTTGACCCGGACATAATAATAGACGACGGCGGCGACCTGCACACGCTTGCACACAGGCCAGGCGCAAAGGTCGATGCCATAGGCGGGACTGAGGAGACCACTTCTGGGATAAACAGGGAGAGGTCTATGGAGAGGCATGGAATCCTGAAGTATCCGGTGATTGCGGTGAACAACGCATACACAAAATATCTTTTCGACAACAGGTACGGCACAGGGCAGAGCACGATGGACGGGATAATACGGGCTACCAATATCTTCATATCTGGAAAGATTGTGGTTGTAGCTGGATACGGATGGGTAGGCAGGGGGGTGGCGATGAGGATAAAGGGACAGGGAGCGAGAGTCATAGTCACTGAGGTGGATCCATTCAAGGCGCTTGAGGCAAACATGGACGGGTTCGACGTAATGACAATGGAGAAGGCGTCGAGGGTCGGAGACATATTCATCACGGCAACCGGCGACATAGACGTCATAGTCGGAAAGCATATGAAGAACATGAAGGACGGGGCCATACTGTCAAATACCGGCCACTTTGACGTCGAGGTGGACGTGAAGGCGCTCAGGGAGATGGCTGTAAAGCGCAGGAAGATAAGGGAGCACCTTGAGGAGTATACGCTGAAGAACGGAAAGCGGCTCTTCCTTCTGGCTGAGGGGAGGCTGGTGAACCTCGGTGCGGCTGAGGGACATCCGAGCGAGGTGATGGACCTGAGCTTCTGCAACCAGGCGCTGTCTTCGCTGTATCTCATAGAGAACAAGGGAAAGCTCGAGAACAAGGTATACAAGGTGCCCGACGAGATAGACAGGAGGATAGCGAGCACAAAGCTAAGGGCGATAGGCATAGGCATAGACAGACTGAACGAGAGGCAGAAGGACTATCTCAGCCAGTGGGATTTCGGCACCTGAATGCAGCATGGGTTGCTGCGCAGGAATTTGCAGCGTATGCTTAATAGTCTAACTGAAAGCATATAGTACGTCAGTTTATGCAATATAAAAATGTCCACGACAGTATGCTTTTTATAGCTGCTGAGAAGGGCGACGTCAGCGGCATTGCTTCGGCCCTGACTCTTGGAGTCTCTGTGAACGCGGTGAACGGCGACGGCGAGACCGCGCTTATGCATGCAATAATATGCGGCAAGGGAAATGCGGTAAAATACCTTCTGAGCAAGGGCGCCGACATCACCATGCGCGACGGCAAGGGATGGTCTGCTGCCACATATGCAGTAGTTGACGAGAATGAGGAGTTTGTCAGGCTTCTGGCTGAGATGCATAAGTCGCTCACCGGAAAGAACCTGGACCTTGAGATAACCGAGCTTGAGAGGGGATACACACTGCTCATGCTTGCAGTAGATCTGGAAAGCGTAAGCATGGTCAAGCTGCTGCTGGCCATGGGGGCGAAGACTGATTCTGCGGACAAGAATGGAGTGAGCCTGGTACAGCAGGCCATAGCGGTAAAAAACGCGGAGATAATAGATCTTATCATAAGCGGAGGGAACCTGGAGAGCCTGAAGGAAATAGAAAGGAAGGTAGAGGATGCGCTCAAAGATATATCCAGTTAGATTGAATCGGCGCGCACTTCATTCAAGCGTCCTTGACTTGTATCTTCGGCAACCTTTTGACCTTTGTAGTAACATTTAATAGATTTCTCGGCATAAATATATTGGTGAGATTTATGAAGGCAGTACAGATACAGAAACAGAAGGAGTTGGACATAGATGCTAAGCTGGATAGGATAACAAAATTGCTGGAGACAGTGGTAACAGAATTGATAAATGACGCAGACATCAAGCTGAGCAAGAAGGCAGAAAAGGCTATTGCAAAAGGATTGAAGGAGTTAAAAACTGGAAAGTATAGCACTTATAAGAATTTTGAAGAGTTTAGCAAGGCAGTAGGATAGGATTATGTAAGACATTATCCTTAATTGAATTCCATTTAACAAAGTTAAGTGCGCTAGTAGTTTTATAAAACTACTACTTCAAGATGAGAATTACGACAGGTTACATTGTTGGAGCGTCGTATACGTTAAGAGTAGCCAAGAGTGCTGAAAAGGCCATGCTGAGGCTTAGGAAACGGGACAGGGAAACGCATAGAGAGATTATGCGAAAAGTTGAAAGGATACTTACTGATCCGCATCGTTTTGGCCACCCGTTAAGGTCTGACTATAAAGGGCTTTGGGAGACCCACGTTAAGAATAATCTGCTAGTTTACACAATCCATGAAGATGCAGGGATAGTTGAAATAATCCAATATATAGATCATGATACATTGTAATGGCTGTCTGGTGCCGACGGCAATGCCAATCCTATTCAAGCGTCCTTGACTGGTATCTTCCGCGCTCCTCTATTCCTTCAAGCCTTTTCAGAGTATCTCTTCCTGACTTTGAGACCTTCAGATAGCTCTTGGCGAACTCAGAGTAGAGATTATCGCTTATCTGCCGCTTCATGAGCAGTACGTCCAGCGCCCTCTCCTCTGCGCTTTGGTTCATTTCAGAGAGCCCGAAGTCTATCACGTGCATGCCGCCCCTGCCCGCCAGAAGGTTGGCAGGTGTGAAGTCGCCATGGGTTATCCCTGCATTATGGAGCCTGCCAAGAAGCGAGCCTGCGAGCGCGGCCTCTGATTTTGAGATCCTTTTGTCCTTGAGAGGAGTGCCAGCGATCTTCTCCATGTATATCGAGTATATGCCTGAGCCGATGAGCCTTGGCGCACTTATGCCATGCTCTGTCGCCCTTGCCATTATTCTGGCCTCCTTCCTTGTCCTCGCCTTCCTTATGCTCGAGTCCAGATCACTGATCCTGTATCTCTTTGGCTGCCTGTACTTTATGACGACGTCCTTGCCGTAGAGCCTTGCCGAGTAAATAAGCGCCTCCGCGCCCTCGCCTATAAGTTTCATATCAATCATAACACAACCGTTGCCCTATCTATCCTGTACCTCTGCTCTATATCGCATTTCCTCAGCGGAACTGAACGTCCCTTTTTGAGCATACGCTCTGCCACGAACGCAATCATCGCGCCGTTGTCAGCATTGAACTCGTTTGCAGAGTACCCTATCCTGGCTCCGTGATCCTCTGCAATGCATCTGAGCATCTCCTTCAGTCGCGTGTTCTGCGCAACTCCTCCGCATACGCATAGCTCGCTGCTGTCTGTAAGCAGCAGTGCGCGCTCCAGCGCCTCGCATAGCATTGAGAACGACGTCTCCTGCAGTGAGAAGCAGACGTCCTTCAGGCTGTGGCTGCGAAGCTGCTTCTCTGAGTGCGTGAGTATGCCGGTGAAAGAGAAGTCCATGCCCTTGACGGTATATGGCATCTCAAGATACTTGCCGCCGACTGCAGTCTTCTCCACAGTTGATCCCCATGCGGGATTTAGATTCGCGGCCCTTGCGAAGTTGTCAAGCATGTTCCCTATGCCTATGTCGAACGTCTCCCCGAGCACTTTGTAGTGCGTGCGCCTGCCTGCATCCATCTTCAGTATCTGCGAGTTCCCGCCGCTGACATACAGGACTATTGGATCTGAGAGCCTGGACTGCATCCTCGCTATCTCTATGTGGCCTATCCCGTGGTTTACCGGGACTATTGGGAGATGGAGCATCTGCGCAATGGTCTTTGCAACTAGCTGACCCACCTGAAGGCAGTTTCCTATGCCAGGCCCCTTTGTATAGCCTATTCCCTCTATTTCTTTCAGCCCGACCCCTGATTTTGCGAGCGCAGCTTCAACCACCGCATTGGAGTTCTGCACATGGAACTCCGCCACTTTCTTCGGTATCATGCCTGTGGTTCCTATCTTGAACATCGACTTCTCGTTTGCGAGTACTTTGCCATTGTCCACTATGCCTACGCCGAACGTGTGCGCGCTGCTTTCTACGCCTAATGTGAGCATCAAGACACTTTGTGATTTTTATTTAAGCGGAATTGATTTTGGACTGGTGCCTGCGATGATTAGATGGCTGATTATCGCCTGCGGCTTCCCTTAATTAGTTTTTTGACTTTGTTGATTATGTCTGAAGCAAACTTTATTGCTTCGTCGACATATTCGACTGTGTTTAAATCTTCCATATCTTCATAGATTACTACATTCCTGCTCTTCCGCAAGGCGTGCAGCTCTGAGCTGTCAACATCGATTACGTGGGACAGGTACTCCATAATTGCAAAATGATGCCCGAGTTTGCTGGTAGGGCGAAATCCGTTTTTTGACATTGCAGCCAAGCCTGCCTCCAATATCGAATCGTATGTCTTTTCTAATGCGGTGTCAAGATCTAATTCAATTAGCTTTCTGGACAACGAAAGCCATCTCTCCGCTTTTTTGAGCCTTCTGGCCGCGCTTTCGCTGCTGGGAGTCGCCTTGCTTATTAGGTTCTGCTCCAGCATCTCTTCTAAATTCACTTTCATTACCGATTATCATTATTATCCGCTTATTTATTAAATCGGATAGAAATCCGCTTTTCTCCCTCGCCATTTTTCTAAGCTGGTTTTCAGACCAGACAACATAGTTTATTTCTCTTCCGATTTCTTCTTCTGCCTCACTGAAAAGCCTTGAAAGTCCCAGCGTCTTCACGTCCCCTATAATCAGAACATCTACGTCGCTTTCCGAGGTTTCTTCCTGATTTGCAAACGATCCGAAGATAAGGCAATATTTTATTTCCCTGATTTTCGATACTTTTCCAGAGATAATGTCCTTTAAACCTGATGTCCGGATTATAAGCTCCTTTAAAGCCCCAAGATATGGCAAATCTGCGTTTATGGCTACAAATTTCATGTTGCCTGATCTTTCCGCCTTGATTATGTCGAGCCTTTCCAAGTTGTTTATTTCCTTCAAAAGTGCGCTATGCGGTATTCCAAGCGTTCTTGAAAGCGCCCTGACATGGATTTTTTGCGTTTCGTTCATTATTAGCTTGGTTAGCAGCAGCACTCTTGTGCGGGAACCGAATAATTGGTCTATTAAATAGTCAATATGGTATATTAAGTAGACCAATAT
>VFSW01002305.1_pt1 | contig 28840 bp, 23 predicted proteins | sample 5358111 | NCBI WGS metagenome assembly VFSW01 (sample SAMN11554181, study PRJNA540505) | mine drainage metagenome | isolation source: sediment from site ElyBrook_90M | place: USA: Ely Copper Mine, Vershire, VT | collected 2017 | reverse complement strand
CCGCCCGAATGGAGCAACTTTTTCGCGTTCGTCGCGGGTATTCTCATCATTGGACTGGGCATTGCCGTGCGCCGTCGCGGCTTGGGCCATCGCGCGGCCTCCGACCAAGCAAAACTATTCGATCCGGGAGAAGACCCCGGCGACCGGGAAGCATAGGCTCGCTTACATCCGCCATTCATAAAGTTAGTTTGGGCGGATTTTGGTATACTTTCAATATGTCCCCTGACCAGAGTGACGACCGACGCGTGACCTACTTCGCCTCGACGCACACGCGCGGTAAGCGGGAGATGTTCGGCATCCGCGCTGCGGACCGGATGAAGCACATGTACGTCATCGGCAAGACCGGTGTCGGCAAGTCCACCATGCTCGAGAACATGGCGATCCAGGACATTCAAAATGGGGAAGGTTTGATATTCATCGACCCGCACGGCAGCACCGCGGAGAAACTGCTCGATTTCGTCCCGCACGAACGCATCAAGGACGTCATCTACTTCGCGCCGTTCGACGTCGAATATCCTATCGGTTTTAACATCATGGAGAACGTCGGCTTCGACCAGCGCCACAACGTGGTCTCGAACCTGATGGGCGTATTCGAGCGATTGTGGGCGGACGCCTGGAGCCCGCGCATGACTTACATCTTGCAGAATGCGCTGCTCGCGCTGCTCGAGTATCCGGATTCGACGATGGTGGACATCAATCGCATGCTCGTCAACAAGGCGTTCCGCGCCGCGGTCGTCGAGAAGGTGACCGACCCGATCGTGAAGTCGTTCTGGACGGAAGAGTTCGCGCAGTACACCGACCGCTACACGCAGGAAGCGACGCCTGCGATCCAGAACAAGGTCGGCCAACTCGTTTCCAATCCGCTCGTCCGCAACATCATTGCACAGCCGAAGTCCTCATTCGATATGCGCGATGTCATGGACAGCAAAAAGATATTCATCGCGAACCTCTCGAAAGGCCGCATGGGTGACGCGAACTCATCGCTCCTGGGCGCAGTGCTCGTCGTGCGCGTGTATATCGCCGCGATGTCGCGCGCGAGCGTGCCCGCTTCCGTCATGCGTACGCTGCCTGCATGTTTTTTCTATGTCGACGAATTCCAGAACCTCGTCAACCGCGGCTTCACCAACATCCTTTCGGAATCGCGCAAATACAAGCTCGCGCTCACGATCGCGAACCAGTACATCAAGCAGATGGAGGAAGACAAGGACACCGCGGTGAAGGACGCCGTCTTCGGCAACGTCGGCACGACCGTCGTTTTCAAGGTCGGGCCGCTCGATGCGGAAGAGCTTGAGCCGCTCTTTGACCCGACCTTCACCATTGAGGACATGGTGGGCCTCGGTGTCGGACAGATCTATCTGACGCTTTCGATCGACGGCATCACTTCCTCGCCCTTCTCGGCCGAAACGATCCCGCCGATAGAACCACCACGAATTTCATACCGCGACGACATCATCCGCTCGTCCCGTGAGATGTACGGGCGTTCGCGCGCCGAGGTCGAAGGCGTGGTCAATAAACGCTTGACCGAATTCGCCCCGCCGCCCAGGGATGAAAAAAAGCCGCGTCGCGATACCGGCTTTGCGCCCCCTAAGGGGGCCCCGTTGGGGTCCCGTCCCCAGACATCGGCACCATTCAGGCCGCAGGCGCCCGAGCGTTTTCAGGATCAACAGCAGAACCTCCCGCCCCGTCCAGTTCCGGTCGCCGCAAAGCCGAATCCCGAGATCCAGCGCAACGCCCTGCGCGATGCGATTAATGCCGTGAAACCAGAAACTACCGCGCCGGTCCGCTCACCACTCGATCTCTTGCGAGAAAAGAACGGGACAAAGCACCATGCAACACCGGCCCCCCAGCAAAAGCCCCAACAACAGCAACCGCGGCCCGTCGTCCAGGCGGCACCGAAGATACAGAACGTTCCGCAGCCGGCATCTGTTGCTCGAACAGAGGACTTTGGCGACCCCGAAATATCTCCAGCCGACCTTGCGCGCATCCTGAAAGACGATCGCGACAACCAGCTTTAAACGGTTTTGAACTCCGGTTCAAGATAATTTGATATACCGCTTTGTAGACTAGCGGGATGAAACGGCTATACGCATGTTTTGCATCGGTACTTCTGTTGCCCACGTCCGCATTCGCGCAGGTCCTCATCAATGAAGTGATGTACAACCCGCAGGGGAGCGACTCCGGCCGCGAGTGGATAGAACTCTACAACCAGGGTGCCAGCGACGTCACGATGGTCGGCGGGAGCGGGAAAGGTTCCTGGCGTATCGGCGACAGCTCGAATCACACGCTCATTGATCCATCGGCCGGCACCGGGCGCGGCTCACTCACTATTCCGGCCGGAGGTTATCTTGTCGTTTCGAGCGATCCGAATGAGTTTCTTTCGGGCGAGTATGCGGGCGGCGCGTATTCCGTCGTGAAGTCTTCGATCTCGCTTGGCAATAATGGCAACACGCTCACGCTGCTCGACGGTACCGGTGCACCCGTAGATTCTGTTGCTTATACGCCTTCGCAGGGCGGCAACGATGATGGATCGAGCTTACAGCGGCAGGCGGACGGTTCGTGGATCGCCGCAACGCCGACGCCTGGAGCCGATAATTCATCTACCGCCTACGTTGCTCCAGTCCAAAGCGACGCTTCCAGCCAACAACAACCTTCCCAACAGATCGCGTCCTCGACCGACCAAACGACGGGCCAGCCGCAAACGCCCGCATCCGTCGAGTCCTATGTCCCGCCGCCCGCGCCGAGCTTGTACGCGGACGCGGGTAGCGACCGGATTGTCATTGTGGGAGCGGATGTAGAGTTCAATGCGAACGCCTACGACAAGACGCAGGCTTTGCTCGACCCAAGCACTGTGCGCTTTCTGTGGAATTTCGGCGACGGTTCTTCGGCGGAAGGGGTTTCCGTACTGCATCATTTTTCATATCCCGGCCGTTATGCGGTCGTACTGACCATTGCGAGCAACAAGAATGCCGCAGAAGCGCAGCTAGTCGTGATGGCGCAGCCCGCAGCACTGTCTCTCACCCTTTTATCGGACGGCGGCATCGGTATACAAAATCTTGCCGCCCGCGACCTTGATCTTTCCAATTGGATCGTGCGGGAAGACCAAACGCTGTTTTCCGCGCAATTCATGTTGCCCGATTCTTCAAAGCTACTTTCCTACTCGTCGATGAACATCTCGCCGCAAATCCTCTCGTTCCGCGCCTCGTCGTCCACCTTCCTCGAATATCCCAATGGCACTCCGGCACTTACGGTGGGGCAGAGCACTGCAACGAGCGAAGTCCAAGAAGTGCCGCAAAAACAGGATGTGCCGGTCGCTGTAGCCCCTCCAGCCCCGACAAAAGCATCCGCTGTGCGGACAACGAACGCGACCCTTGATACTGCAAGCACGGATACGCCGACCGACGACAGCGATGTATATGCGGACGTATCCGACACGACCACCATCGCAACTTCAAGTGTCTTTGAAGCGACCCCGATGTCGTCAGGGAACTCAAAATACCTCTGGTGGGTCGGCGTCATCACACTAGTTCTTGCCGTCGCCGCAGCGCTCGTCGCAGCGCTCCACTTCAAGAAGCATGAATGGGACATCGTTGATGACAGGGCGGAATGAGTGTAGTCTGATTCGATGGCTGAAAGAAAGACCATTCTCATCACCGGTGGCGCCGGGGCGCTCGGTTCCGTGATGTGTAGGCGATACTTGGCCGAAGGTCATCGCGTTATTTGCATCGACAACCTGATGAAGACGCGCGATACGCAGAATATCGACGATATCCTGAGACATCCGAACTTCAAATTCGTGAAGCACGACATCATCGAACCCTGGGACCCGGGAGAAAAAGTAGACTGGATATTCAACCTGGCATGCCCCGTCTCTGTGCTCTCGCTGCAGGTCGATCCGATCCACACGATGCGCACTTCCATCGACGGCGTGATCAACATGCTCAATCTCGCGAAAAAGTACAACGCGCGCATCCTGCAAGGTTCGACCGCGGACATCTACGGTGAAATGAAAGACCATCCTTTCCGCGAATCCGATCCTGGTGAAGTGAATTCGCTCACGCCGCGCGCGTGCTATGAGAACGGAAAACGTGCAGCCGAAACTATCTTCATGGACTATCACCGCACCCACGGCACCGACATTCGCATCGCTCGCATTTTCAACACCGCAGGGCCCGCGACCCAGATGACCGACGGCCGAGTGCCTTCGATATTCATCTACAATGCCCTCGGCAACCGGGACGTCGTTATTTACGGTGACGGGTCCCAAACCCGGTGCTTTCTGCATGTTGAAGACCAGATCGAAGGGCTCGACCGTTTGATGAGAAAAGAGGAGTTCATCGGACCCGTCAATATCGGCAACGACACGGAGATCACGATCCTTGAATTAGCAAAAAAGATCATAGCGAAGACCAACTCGAAGTCGAAGATCGTATTCGAGAAGCGCGACGATGCCCCGTTGTTCCGTCGCCCGGATATTTCTTTGGCGAAGAAGGAGCTTGGCTGGGAGCCGACGAAATCGCTCGATGTGTTGCTTGACGACATGATCGCGCATTACAGAAAAGTCGGCTTGCCCGAATCGCGTATTCTCGTGTTCGCAACGACGTACTATCCAGATGCTGGACTCGCCGAAGAGCGTTTGGCAGAACTCGCACGCATGATGCCGGAAACCGAATTCCACGTTGTGACCACTAAGTTCCGACGCGGACTCAAACGGATCGAGCGCCAGGATAATGTCACGATCTATCGTCTGGGGCTTGGCATGTCGATTGACAAGTATTTTTTCCCAATCCTCGGTGCCTTCAAGGCGCGCGAACTCGATCGAAAGCTGCACTTCAGATTCATGTGGTCGCTCATGGCAAGCTATGGCGCACTCGCCGGTGTCGTTCTCAAACTGCTCGGTTCCAAAGCGAGCTTCATCATTGCGCACCACGCAAGCGAATTGTACGGCGGCTGGAAAGCGAAACTTGCTGGATACGCGGAGAAAAGAGCGGACCAGGTCTACCACGGCGCCGACATCGAGCAGACGAGTGACCTTATCGATCGCGTGCGGATCAACTACCAGGAGCTTGCGATGAAACAAGAAGGGAAGCTCGTTCGACCGGTCTGATAATCATTGACGAGGGCACGTGGACGTGCTTTATTGTTTCCAGCGATATCAGCACGGGAGGGTGCACACGTGAAAAGGATTCTCATCTGCAAGGGCTACTTTATCTGCGAAAAGCCGGGCGTTCCGCCACTCTTTTCGCAAGATGGCGTCCTGTTGAAGCCTAAGTTCAATGACTGGGATCACGTCTTTTGGGGTGTTCCAGGCCAGAAGCTCGGTCGCCTGCCAACCGCGTTGCGAATGGCCGACGAGCTTGATGTGTCGGCACTGATCTTCACGATCGGAAGCGCGCGTCTCGAAACTGGTCAGAGCGAGGCGGACCGGATCATGGAATACGTCCTTGGTTGTCGCAAGCGGTTGACGAGCGATTTCCCGAGCGCCTTCAATAATGGCTACCGGTTCAAATCCGAATTGGCCTTCATGGGTTGGTTAAACAAGGTCATGGTTTTTGAAACGGAAGGTCACAACACCGCTTCAAGTTTGCGATCCGCAATGTCGATCGTCGCAGATGTTCTCAAAGGAGAGGATGGGATCTTACTAGTCGTTTCCTCGAAGAACCATAGTTCCCGTGTTCTGCGCGATACGGAGCTTGCGGTGCAAGCATCTAGTCTCGGCCAGCGCCTGACGGTGGGCGTGCTTGATGCCGACACGTCGTACGGCGGCAAGGACGTGGAGGATGTCGTCATCCACGACCTCGGCGACCCCAGCCACAAACCGTGGAAGCAGGGTTAGTTGACGGCTTACGAGAATGAAGCGTCCCGATGATCGGGGCGCTTTCTTTTTATTTCCTCTAGGCTACGATGTCGGCATGAAGCGGGTCCTTATATTCGCCCTCACGTACCATCCCTTCATCGGCGGCGCGGAGATCGCGATCAAGGAGATCACTGACCGCATTGATGCGGACGAATACTCGTTCGACATGATCACGTTGCGGTTCGATTCCAAGTTGCCTCGTGTCGAACGATTCGGGAATATCACTGTGCACCGTATCGGCTTTGCGTCGCCAGGCGCGAAGGTGTCCGACCGAACGATGCCGTTTCGCTGTAAAGTCGCGAAAGTACTTTTTCCGTTCACGTCTCTTTTCAAAGCGCTCTCGCTCAATGGCGCGCATCGATACGACCTCGTATGGGCGATGATGGCGAACCAGGCCGGATTCGGCGCACTCTTTTTCAAATGGACGCATCCGGCAACGCCGTACTTCCTTGAACTGCAGGACGGCCGCGCGTTCACCGACATGAAGAGTAGGCAGCCGGTGTTGCGACTTATGTGGAGCATGTACCGCAGGATCTACTTGCGGGCCGACCTGATCAAAACCATATCGAAGTACATTGCGAATGAAGTCCGCGCCATCGGCTACACGGGCGCTATCGAGGTCATTCCGAATGCGGTCGATGTCGCAAAGTTTTCCGCCGACATTTCGTATGAGAAATTACTCGACTTGAAATCTCGTTTCAACAAGGAGTCGGGAGATATCTTTCTCTTCACTGCATCGCGGCTCGTCCTTTCTCGCGGCGTCGAAGACGTCATCCAGTCGCTCGAATTCCTGCCGGCCAACGTCAAACTGCTCATTGCGGGGAACGGGGAAGATAGGGAGAAGCTCGTGCACCTGGCGCGTTCGCTCGAAGTCTCGGACCGTGTAATCTTTGCCGGCCATGTTGACCACAAGGATTTGCCCGCATACCTCAAGATCTCGGATATATTCGTACGCCCATCCATTATCGAAGGTTTGGGGAATGCGTTCCTCGAAGCGATGGCCGCCGGGATCCCGATCATCGGAACGCCTGTCGGCGGCATCCCGGATTTCCTCACCGACGGCGAAACGGGCCTGTTTTGTGAAGTCCGCGACCCAAGATCGATCGCGCACGCGGTGAAGCGTTATCTCGATGATCCGGCGCTCGTCTCGCGGATCGTCCTGAATGCGCAGCGGCTTGTCGCGCAACAATACGACTGGAACACGATCGCAAAGCAGATGCGGGAAAAGGTATTCGGTCGCCTCGTGAAGCAGGTCGGATAACTTTCTTGCACATTTCGTCGAACGGGTGTTTGCTGAAGTGGGTACCCTGACATGTGTGCCCGAACTCCTGGAGGTGCGCGATGCGCAATACAGCTGTCCAGCCTGAAGCGCTAAACCGTCATTTCTATCCGCCGCTGTTTATTTTGATGCTCGATTTCATTACACTGCCGGCGGTCATGTTCATGCACATAGTGCTAGGGCAGACCAGTCGAAGCTCGTAGGAGGTGATCCTCCCGTCTTCGACGAAACGGGGCCTCGCGCCCCGTTTCACTTTCCTATATTGTTAGCGGATGCGTATCCTCATCGCGAGCGCGATACTTGAGCCGGACGGCGGCGGGCCTGCGACTTATGCGCCGCGGCTCGCTCAAAAACTTGCCGGACACGGTGATACGGTCGAGATCGTTGCGTTCTCGGACAGGGCACATTTCGAAGGGGACGAACGATATACCTTCTCTGTTCAGCGCATTTTGCGCGGAGGCCGGGTCGCGAGCCGAATACGATTTTTACGTGCACTCATGCGCTCGGCACGACACGCGGATCTCATCTATTCGCTCGATTGGTACAGCGTTGGCATCCTCGTCATGCTTGCCGCGCGGTGGCGCGGCATTCCGTACATCGTGCGCGTCGGCGGCGACTATGTATGGGAACAGCAGTATCTCGACCGCACGCATCAACCACAACCACTCGCAGGATTCTACGAGAGCGGCACGTACCGTTCGTACCGCATTCCGTTCTTCATCGCGCGGCTTTTACTCTCCCGCGCTGCACAGGTCGTCTTCAACACCGATCGCCAACGCGAGTTATACGAGCGATTTTTTGGAGTGAAACGCTCGATGGTCATTTACAATCCTGTGCCGACCGAACAGCTTGCGGGTATACACCGCGAATATGTATCGAAAGAGATCGTCTTCTGGGGTAGGTTCACCGCGATGAAGAATATCGAGTCGCTCGTGCGCGCGTTCGCACAGGCGCGCCTTCCTGAGGAGTATCGACTTGTCCTGATCGGGGACGGTCCGCGATTCGAAACGATACGGACGTTGGTCGCGCAGGCCGGGATCGCACAGCGCGTTGAGATGCTGCGGGAGACGCGATTCCCGATCATCATGGAGCGCGTCAAGAACGCACGAGCATTCGTATTGCCGAGTTGGACCGACATTTCTCCCAACCAGGTGTACGAGGCTCTCGCGATCGGGCTCCCGACGCTCGTCACCAAAGAAACGTATCTGCCGATCGCCGCGCAGCTTCCGCAGACTATCGACCCGTATTCGATCAACGATATCGCCGCGAAGCTCGAATTGCTGGCGGACGACGCGCGGTACGAGGAATTCGTCCATGCGTTCCGGACCATCTCGTTCAAAAGGTCTTGGGACGAAGTCGTGCAGGAGCACATGAACCTTTTTGAACACGTGACCGGCTCAGCAAAGACGTTCCGGGTACTTTCCGTAGGTGCAGACCGCTCGCATCGCGGTATCTTGGTGCGCGGTTCGCCGGCGTATAAGCGACAGGAAGCGTACGCCGCGCGATTCGGCGGGCTCGATATCGTCGGCTTCTCGCTCGCAAGCGACGGATTCGAGGCAAGTAGGGAAGGAAATCTTGCCGTATATCCGACACGCTCGTCGTCAAAGCTTCGGTTCGGTCTCGACGCCATCCGGCTTGCGAAAAAGTTGCCGCGCCCAACGGTCGTTACGACACAAGACCCGTTCGAGACGGGACTTGCCGCATGGCGCATTGCGCGTCACTTCAAAGTTCCGCTGCATGTCCAGGTGCACACTGATTTCTTTTCGCCCGCATACGTTCAACATTCGTACGTGAATCGGATCAGAATCCGCATCGCAACATTCGTCTTGAAACGCTCCGCGCGCATTCGCGTGGCCTCGTCCTCCATCAAAGCCAAACTATCAAGGGGAACCCTCGGTATTCCCATCCCCAAAGCAGAAATATCAAGGGGAACCCTTGATACTAATATTCCGATTTCCGTGCTACCGATCTACGTTGATATCGAGAGTCTGAAGCACATGAAGCTCGATCCCGCGCTCGCGGACCGGTTTAAGAATTTTAGGACGAAGGTGCTCGCTGTGAGCCGCCTCGAACCAGAAAAGAATGTCGGGCTTGCGCTCAGTTCGTTCGTGGCTTCGGCGCCAAACGACGCATGTCTTATTGTTGTTGGAGCGGGAAGTGAACGTGCCGGTCTGGAATTGCAGGCGAAGGAGCTTGGCGTGTCCGATCGGATATTCTTCGAGAGCGAACAACCGGCGATTCGATATTATCCGCTTGCTGATCTCGTCCTCGTCACGTCACGCTATGAGGGCTACGGCCTCGTTATAGTCGAAGCGCTCGCGGCAGGGAAGCCGGTGCTTTCGACCGATGTTGGCGTCGCTCGCGACGCGGGTGCGATCGTCTCGAACGAGCAGCGATTTGCGGCCGACCTGAAACAGTGGTTTGAGAACGGGCCGCGATCGGGACGGCTTTTGAACTATCCTTACGCGAATCTCGATGAGTACGTACGTGCGTATTGCGACGACATCCGAGCATGTACAAACGCCGAATTATCCTTATAATGCTGCGGTTATGGCGGTTAAAAAACCACTGGTCGGTTTCATCGGCCAAGGATGGATCGGCAAAGCATATGCCGACAATTACGAGACGCGCGGGTACGAAGTTATCCGCTATTCGCTCGAAAAGCCCTGGGTCAAGAACAAGGACAAGATCAAGGAGTGCGACATTGTTTTCATCGCCGTATGGACGCCGACAACGCCGAAGGGATTCGATAGTTCCGTCATCGAAAGCGTGTTGCCGCTGATCGGGAAGGGAAAGATCGCGGTCCTCAAATCGACCATTTTGCCGGGCACGACACAAAAGCTTCAGGAGAAATTTCCGGACGTCATCCTTTTGTATGGTCCCGAATTCCTTTCCATCGCTTCGCACGTGCACGATGCCGCGCATCCGTTCGCAAATCTCGTCGGCATGCCGGTCGAGGATTCGAAGCACTACCTCGCCGCCGAGAAAGTAATGAAAACGCTCCCCAAGGCGAAGCACTCGTCCATTTGCAAGAGTTCGGAGGCTGAAATATTCAAGTACTCGCACAACGCGAGCGGCTATACGCAGGTCATTCTGTTCAACTTGATGTACGACCTTGCCCAAAAATTCGGTGCCAGCTGGGACGTTGTCAACAAAGCGATACAAGCGGACCCACTTATCTCAAGTCGCTATTCAAACCCTGTCCACAAATCGGGGCGCGGTGCGGGCGGCGGCTGCTTCATCAAGGACATCGCTGCGCTACGCGGGCACATGGAAAAGTACATGCCTCACGACAAGCTGGCGATTGACGTACTCAGATCCATGGAGGCGAAGAATGTCCACTTGCTCACCTCAACCGGCAAGGACCTCGACCTGCTTGAGGGCGTATACGGCGCTGCGATCGTCAAAAAGGCGAAGAAAGCGCCAAAGGCGAAAAAGCGCTAAACTAATGGAGCCATGAAGCTCCTCATCTGCACGCAGGCGGTCGATCTGGACGATCCGGTCTTAGGGTTTTTCCATCGGTGGATCTCGGAGTTCGCGAAGCGCTGCGAAAGCGTCCATGTCATCTGTTTGAGGGAGGGTAGGCATGACCTGCCGAAGAACGTGTTCGTGCATTCGCTTGGCAAGGAATCCGGTCGCTCGCGCATCAAATACATATTCAATTTCTATCGCTACGTTTGGTCGCTCCGCCGTGAGTACGATGCCGTCTTTGTGCACATGAATTCCGAGTACGTCGTGCTCGGCGGAATATTCTGGCGGCTGCGACACAACAAGATCGTGCTCTGGCGCAATCATAAAATGCCGGACCTGCTGACCTCGGTTGGCGTCCGGCTCGCACATGTCGTTTGCTACACGTCGCCGGATGCATTCATTGCGAAGTTCAAAAAAGCGGTCAAGATGCCGATCGGTATCGATACCGAGTTCTTTTCACCCGGCGTCGAGCCGCCGAAACCGCGCTCGATACTCTTCCTCGGTCGGCTCGATCCGGTAAAGCGCGTCGACGTATTCGTGAAAGCGCTCGAGCGTTTGCACGAACAGGGCGTCGAATTCACGGCGGATATCGTCGGTGATCCGACCGACCCGAAATCGAACTATGCGCACGACGTGCGCAATGCGGCCGCTACGCTCGCCCTCGAAGGAGTGATCATCATGCATCCGTCGGTCCCCAACGACAGGACGCGCGACCTGTACCGCTCGCATGAGATCTACGTGAACCTCACGCCATCCGGCAGCTTCGACAAAACGATTGGAGAAGCAATGGCATGCGGCGCTGTGGTCGTCGCGCAGAATGAGGCGGTAAAAGCCATCGTCCCGCATGAGCTGTTCGTTCGCTCCGATTCGACCGAGGATATTGTGCGAGCGCTCCGCTCTGCGTTCGAGCAGGGAGAGAACGAACGCCGCGACCTCGCACAGAAAGAACGCACCTATATCGTTCGTGAGCATTCGCTTGCGCACCTTCTCGATCGACTCCAGGTCGTGCTACGGCCATGAGGATCGCCATTTGTATTAATAAGTTAGTTTCTGCGGGAGCAGAACGATTGGTCGTTGATCAGATCCATGAATTCAGACGGCGCGGCATTGAAGTCAATTTGATCACGCTCGCGCCCGAGCGCGATGGCGACTCTTTCATGCCGCTTGTAGATTTGCCCATACACGCGAAGCATCTCATTGCATTCCGTTCGTTACTCGATGTACGCTCGTGGCTAGCTCTGATCAGGCTTTTGCGTCGCGAAAAACCCGACGTATTGTTCACCCATTTATGGTTCGCGAACACGATAGGACGCATTGTCGGAACTCTTGTCGGCATTCGGACGATCTCGTTCGAACACAACGTGTACGACGGGGTAAAAACACGGAAACAGTTCCTGGTCGATCGCTTTTTGCAAGACTGGTGCTTCAAGATCGTCGCGGTTTCGGAAGCGGTCCGGGACTCTCTTGTACGCCACGGTATCGCCCGGTCCCGGATCGTTATCGTCGAAAATGGGATTGATCTCGCGCGATATCGTGAAGCTATGCCAGCCGATATCGACACGAAAGATGAATTTATGTATCTTTTCATCGGTCGTCTTGTTCGTCAAAAGGGCGTAGATGTTTTGCTTCGCGCCTTTGCGAACGTGAAGAAGGGCGTGCTGCTCATAGTGGGTGAAGGGGACAAACGTGTGGCCCTTGAACGTTTGGCCCGGGATCTGGGCCTGGGCGATCGTGTCCGTTTCCTCGGTATTCGCAAGGATGTTCCCGCGCTTCTCAAGCGATCAGACTGTTTGGTTTTGCCGTCGCGATTCGAAGGACTTGGTATCGTACTCATTGAGGCGTTTGCCAGTGGCACTTCGGTCGTGGCAACGAACGTGCCCGCAGTGCGGTCCTTCATAGCCGACGGAGTGAATGCGATACTGGTGCCAGTAGAAGACGCGGATACACTCGCACACGCCATGTGGCGCATTCAAGAAGACCCATCGTTGCGTCAAGTATTACAACGAAAGGCGGCGGAGAGTCTCGACCGATTCTCGATCACGAATGAAGTTGATGTATTGCTCCGTTATGTCTGAACGCAAGCCACGCATCGCGATCATGAGTTACTCGATGGACAATCGAGACGCGAAAGGAACCGCTTTGTATACACGCAAATTAGTGGAACACATGGTGGCCGATGCGAGATTCGATGTATACCTGGTTCACTACGATCGGGTGGACGACCCGTTATACGCACGCACGCACGAGATCCTTATGCCGGAGCTGAAATTGCCATTCGCGACCAGGTTCGTGCGTCAGCTGTTCTTCTTCTGGAAGTATCGCAGACAGCCATTTGACATTATTCACTGGTGCCAACCGCGGTTATACCCGTTGTTTTGGCTTGCGCCAGCGCGGCACTTGATCGTGACCGCGCACGGAGCCGGCGACATTACGGCCGGGGGAGCATTTCCTTTCTCTCGCCGCGTATTCAATTTCAATCTAATCCACTTTAATAAGTACATTTCAGCAATAATCGCAGACTCAATATTTGGGAAAGAAGAGGTCGTGGAGTGGTATCGCAGCGACCCCGGACGTACGCATGCCATTTATCTAGGAGGAGCAGAAGATTACGAACCGCTCGATCCTCAGGAAGCCCGCTTGCAGGTCGCAAACAAGTACGGTATACGGGGTGACTACATACTCGGCGTGTCGCGACATGTTACGCACAAAAACATTCCGCGGCTCGTGCGTGCGTATGGACTGCTCCAGTCAAAACACAAGTCTCTCCCTTATCTCGTCGTGGTTGGTTCGCCGAACCACGCGTACGACGATGCGGCTGCTGCCAAAGACCAGCTGCCGCGCCCAAACGATGTTGTATGGATACGATTCGTAAAACAAGAAGACCTCAACGCGTTCTATTCAGGAGCTACCATGTTCGTATTCCCATCGCTCAACGAAGGCTTCGGGTTGCCGATTCTCGAGGCATACGCATCCGGCACGCCTGTCATTACATCAACGGTCACATCTATGCCGGAGATCGCTGGAGACGCGGCGCTCTTGGTCAATCCGGAGGACATTAACGACATTGCCGCGTCCATGGAGCAGCTCCTGACAAACGAGCCACTTCGTCAAGAGCTCGTTCGTAAAGGTTTTGAGCGTGCGAAAACTTTCACTTGGAACAACATGGCAGAGCGGACAGCGAACCTCTATTTGAGTACCTTGAAGCAGTGAGATTGGTGTTTCCACCATCCATACGGTATGCTCAATGTCGTGAAAAAGCAGAAACGAGCTCTCATTACAGGGTTAACGGGCCAGGACGGGTCGTATCTTGCCGAATTTCTTACGAACAAAGGGTACGAGATTTTCGGCTTGGTACGTCGCAGCAGCAACGATCCGTTCGTGCGGAACAAGGATCTTATGGCACGCAAAGGGGTACGTGTATTGTACGGTGATCTACGTGACGCGGCGGCTATTGGCCGCGCGCTTGATGAATCGGAGCCTGATGAAATTTACAACCTTGCTGCACAATCTGACGTCGGCATATCGTTCAAGTGTCCAGAAGAAACCATCGAAATAAACTATCACGGACTCGGACGACTTGTCCAGGCTGTGATGGAGCGACAGTTAAGGTCGCGAATATACCACGCCTCGACCAGTGAAATGTTCGGCTCAGCAAAACCACCACAGAACGAGAAAACACCGTTCCGACCTGTCAGTCCATACGGAATTGCAAAATTGCGCGCATATGAAGATTATGTGGTTGGTTATCGAGAAAAACATGGGTTGAACATCTGCTCCGGTATTTTGTTCAACCACGAATCTCCGCGCCGGGGTGAACATTTTGTTACTCGCAAGATCTCAATTTCGCTCGCGAAAATCAAGCTTGGCCTACAAGATGTGCTCGAACTTGGAAATCTTGATGCTAAACGAGACTGGGGATTTGCGGGAGATTACGTTGAAGCGATGTGGATGATGTTACAACAGAAAAAATTAAAGGATTATGTCATTGCCAGCGGTGAGTCGCACACGGTGCGAGATTTTGTGAATGCCGCCGCCGCGGAGCTCGATATACATTTGACATGGAGCGGTAAAGGAGTGAAAGAGGTGGCCAAGAATGAAAACGGAAGAGTGGTAGTGCGCGTCAACAAAAAATTCTACCGTCCCGCCGAAGTCGATTACTTACTCGGCGACTCGCGCAATGCGCGCAAGGAATTGGGATGGAAGCCACGAGTTTCATTCGAAGAACTTGTTGCCATGATGACAAGGGCAGATCTCGAAATATTCCGCACAAAAGCCCGTTGAAACAACAGCGTTGCGTATGAAATCGGGCGTCGCCATCTTAATGTATCACTCCGTCTCCGATCGTCCGTCGTTTCTAGCGGGGACGCCAGTCGCTTTCGAAGCCCAGATGCGTTAGCTGCACGAGATTGGGTCACGAACCATCTTTGCCTCTGAGTTGCCTGAGGCGCTTGACATAGACGCCACCGCGGTGTGCGTAACATTTGACGACGGGTATCGTGATTTTTTAACGACCGCTTTCCCGGTACTGAAGAAATACGGCATCAAAACAACCGTGTTTCTCGTTACAAACCTAATCGGTGGCACGTACACGACTAGTATGGGTGACTCGTTCGAGGTTTTGAGTGAGCCAGATCTCACCGAGCTGAGCGCGTCCGGCCTGGTCGAATTCATGCCACATTCGCTCACGCACCCGGATCTTGACCGGATTCCGTTGGAACAGGCAAAGCGGGAGATCGAGGATTCGCGTTCACGGGTCCGTCAGCTTACAGGAAAACCTGCCGACGTTTTCTCCTTTCCGCGTGGTCGGTATACGCCGGTTATACTTGAGATGCTTCGGGCTTCGGGTTGGCGCGCGGCACTGACCGTCGTTCCCGGAGTCGCCAGAGGTAGTTCCGATCCCATGCAGTTGCCGCGCTTCCCCATTGATGCAGCCACGAGTATGCGTGCGTTCCGCGCCGGACTCGCGGGTAAAGTCGTGCTGTATCGAGTTCTGAAGGCGCTGAGATCACGAGGCATTCATGTCTGATATGAACATGTATTACATCACGCACACGCGCATGCCGACGGATAAAGCCCACGGCATTACGATCATGAGATCATGCGAGTCTTTTGCTGCAGCGGGCGCGCACGTAGTGTTTGTGACGCCGCACCTCAAGACGAAAGCACAAGGAGACGTGTTCGAGATCTACAGGGTACCGCGCACGTTTTCTGTTCGGCACGTCCCTACGCTCGATCTCGTGCGATACAGCGGCGGACGGGTTGCGTTCCTCCTGCGCTTGTTCACGTTCTATGCGAGCGCAACACTCTACATGCTGTTCCGTCAGCGCGCCGGAACCGTCATTTATACCCGTGATGCGCCCCTCATTGCACTACGGTACCTCGGCTTTCGGGTCGTGTATGAATGCCATCACCTTTTCAGTCGAAATGCCGGTTTTTTTGCGCTCGCACGGAGGGCACATCGCATTGTTACCATATCGGAGGCATTGAAACGCAGCTTTGTTGCCGCGGGCGTACCTGCGCACATTGTGCTGGCTGCGCCGAGCGGTGTGGATCTTGCGATATTCGGGATCGAAATGCCGCAGGAGTCCGCGCGGGCATCACTCGATCTGCCTATGAAAGGTCACATTGCGCTGTACACAGGCAACTTTACGACAATGGATCAAAGTAAAGGCATCGAGCAGTGTATTGCGGCGATGCGCGAAACGGGGAGCGTGTACTTCGTCGCGGCGGGAGGAGATGCAGCCGATATCAAAAAGTACGAGCAGCTTGCGCACGACCTTGGGGTCGCAAATCGAGTCATACTGCGGGGCCATATGCCGCAGACTGAGCTAGCGAAATATCAACGAGCTGCCGACGTTCTCGTCATGCCGTTTCCCGACACGCCACATTACCGGAATCACATGTCTCCGGTTAAGATGTTCGAGTATATGGCTTCGGGACGCCCGATCGTGTCAACAGATCTGCCGACCATCCGGGAAGTCTTGAACGATGAGAACGCGATCATCGTGCGTCCTGGCGATCCTGAGGCTCTGGCGCGCGGGATTTCCTCTATCTTTTCCGATCCCGCACGGGGACAGCGATTGGCAGTGCGCGCACGAATCGATGTTGAACGATATACATGGCGCGCACGCGCTCGTGGGATCCTGCAGTTCGTTGCGTAAGTATGTCGGTCCTTTCTCCGCGTCGGCCTTGGGATGACTTCTTCGAGCGAACAATGCGTCGCGTTTTTTCCGAAAAAAAGCGCATCATAGACATCGGCGGAGGGTTGCGTATCGATCGAGCGCGCAACAATCGTTTCGATGATAGCCGTGCACGACTGATCGGACCGCTCGCAGAAAAGGTCGAGTACCTGATTCTAGATAAGGTGCCCGATTATAAGCCAGACATCATTGGCGATATTCACGAACTGCCGCTTGCCGACGGTTCGGAAGAGTGCATCTTGTGCCTAGCGGTTTTGGAACACGTGGAAGATCCGATGCGAGCGATGGATGAAATGTATCGCGTATTGAAACCAGGTGGGTTTCTTTTCCTCTATGTACCATTCCTCTACTATTACCATGCGTACCCCGGGTATTACGGCGATTTCTGGCGATTCACCCGAGACACACTGGAACGCTATGGCGCTCGTTTTTCTCACTGTGAGATCATTCCGGTGCGCGGTGCGCTTGAAACGTGGGTGAAGTTGAGCCCGCTCGGACGTATCCAGTTGTTCTCGGATGTTGCTTACTTGCTCGACCGCATGACCGGTAAGCTGCGCAGTAACCAGGTGAGCGGCTATAATGTCTTTCTCGTCAAGTAGGACAATGGAGTACATCGCGATCCCATGTGCGTTCTGTCGGCAGCAAACCTTGCGCGAAGTGATCGATTTCGGAGTTGTCGCGCTTGCGGGAGCATTCCTAAAACCCGACCAATTCGGATCCGAGAAAAAGTACCCGTTACGGGTAGCGTTTTGTGAACACTGCTACGCAGTGCAGGTGACCGAGCGGGTCGCTCCGGAGATTCTGTTTAAGAATTACTTTTATTTTTCTTCGGCGATCGGGACGCTTCGCGAGCACTTTTCCCTCTACGCGAAGGAGGTCGTCGAGCGTTTCATTCCGGAGCCTTCGGCGTCAACTGCGGTCGAGATTGGTTGCAACGACGGGATCTTGCTCAAGCCGATCGCCGACCGCGGGGTGGGAACGGTCGTCGGCGTTGATCCGGCAGAAAATGTTGTCTCGACGGTCAATGATCAGCGGATATCCCTTGTGAACGATTACTTTTCGGTGCCGGTTGCGCAACGGATCGTGAACCAATATGGACAGGCTGACCTCGTGATGGCAAATAACGTCTTCGCGCATATCGAAGATATCAACGGCGTCACCGACGGCGTCGCGAAGCTGTTGAAGCGGGAGGGGGTCTTCGTGTTCGAGGTGCATTATCTCGGGAAGATACTGGAAGAGATGCAGTACGACTTCATATACCACGAACACCTGTTCTATTACTCGCTGCTCGCGATCGAGAATCACCTTGCACGTCATGGCATGGTGGTGTTCGATGTGCAACCGATCCCGATCCATGGCGGTTCCATGCGTTATTACGCCTGTAAGCGCGAAAGTTCTCGCGCACATACGATTACTTCCGCCGTCGGAGAACTGCGCACACTGGAGCGACAGAAAGGGTACGACCGGTTCGACGCGTACGCGCGATTTGCGACCGCTTGCAACGAGCGACGGTCACAGTTACTGCAGCTTATAGGATCACTCGCCGCGCGCGGCAAGATCATCGCGGGATACGGGGCGTCCGGCCGGGCAAATACCATTATCCAATACTGTGGTCTCGATTCGGACCGCCTGCGATACATCGTCGATGACGCCCCCGCGAAACAGGGATTCTATACCCCGGGATCGCATATCGAAATACGCGGACGAGACGCTTTGGCCTTGGATCCGCCGGATTACGTTCTCATATTTGCATGGGCATTCTACGCGGAAATCGCCGTTAAGTGCGAGGAGTACGTTCGGAACGGAGGCAGGTTCATTCTGCCGCTTCCAGAGGTCAGACTCTATCCCGAGGAGTGATCCTTTGACGTGCACGCGGTATTCATACACAATGGCCGGAATGAAAGTCGTATCCCTGTTCGGCACGCGACCGGAAATGATCAAGATGTGGTCGACGATGAAACAGCTCGAATCGTCTAATTTCGAGCACGTCATGGTGCATACCGGACAAAACTTTACCCCCGAACTGAAGGATTTCTTTTTTCGTGATCTCGAACTGCGAGAACCCGACTACCAACTTTCGATAGATACGTCGAGCTATGGTCGCGAAGTTGCTGATATCATCGCGAAGACGGACGAACTGTTCGAACGTATAAAACCTGATGCGCTCATCGTAGACGGAGATACGTTCAGTGGACTTTCGGTCATGCCCGCATCTCATCGTGGGGTCAAAGTGTTTCATATGGAGGCAGGTATGCGGGCCTGGGACAAACGCATGCCGGAACAGCGCAACCGCATCCTAATTGACCACATGAGCGATATTCTTTTACCTTACACGCATTACCATCGTGAGAACCTGATCAGGGAGGGGATACACCCATCCAAGATCTTTGTCACGGGAAATCCAGTGTTCGAAGCGATGCGATATTTCCGCCCACGCATTGAAGAAAGCGATATACTGGAGAGACTGAAGCTCGAACCGAAAAAATACATCGTTGCGACCGCGCATCGGAGCGAGAACGTGGATAGCCCGGAATACCTCGCGAGGTTACTCCTGGCCTTCGGCCAGATCGCGTCGCGATACAAGCGCACGGTCGTCTACCCGATGCATCCGCGCACGAAAAGCAAGATTGGTCGCATACCGGTTCCAAAAGGCGTAGAGATTATAGCGCCGCTCGGATTTTATGACTTCAATAAGCTGCTTGCAAACGCGTGGTGCGTTCTCTCGGACTCGGGAACAGCGCCGGAAGAGGCGATATTTTATCGCGTTCCCTCGGTCAGCGTCCGCATGACGACTGAGCGCTATGAAGCCGTCGAATCCGGCGCCCATGTGGTGGCGGGGCTCGAAGTGGAGAATATCGTCGAGGCCGTCGATACGGTTACGACGCAGGAGTGGGCTGCCCGATATGACCTCAACGAGAACTTCGCCCCCTCCAATGTCATCGTCAACTGTGTCAGAAGCCATATTACGAACTGGTTCTGAATATGAGCCGAGTGCTGTTCTTGGCGAACACCCTTCTCGAGGATCCCAAACGTGGAACGCCGCTCCATATTTGCTCGATGCTCCGTGAGATCCGCAAGGAGCACGATCTCTTGGTATGTACTCATAGCGTGCCGCCGGAGCTTTCGGACGTGTTCATCCCGTATCCGAATGCCTACGGTTTCCGCAAATTCTTAGCACTGCGTGACATTGTGCGGCACAACCACATTACGCATGTACTCACCGCCGGCGAGATCGGACTTCTTGCCCCGGTACTCCTTAAGCTCTGCTGTGGGGTCACTATCGTTGACGAAATTCACGGGATGGGGGCCGAGGAGTTGTATGCGGATCGGCAAGTGGGGTGGACGAAGTATGTATTGCTGAAATGGTACGTGTGGACGTTGTTACCGTTCTATGACGCAGTCATTGTCATGCTTAAGCGACAAGCCGAGTATTACACGCCGATCTCTCGCCACTGGCGGATCGCACACGTTGCGGTGGTCGTCGACGAGGTTCCAGATGTATCGCGCTCCATAACGCATCAGGATACCGTTGTACTGGGTTATATGGGGAATGCACGCTCGTACCAAGGCGTTCCATATATCGTCGACGCGGCGGCGACGTTGAAAAAAGAAGGCATGCGGGTCAAGCTCAATCTCATATTGAGCGGGGACATTTCAGAAGTGGAGAAAAGCATCGAGGAGCATAATTTGGTTGGCGATACCGAGATATATCGCAACGTGGAGCACAGGGAAGCGTTCCGTCTTATCGCGCGATCGACAGTTCTCCTTATACCTCGGCCGAGCTCTCCGGTGACCGAATACGCGTTCCCGTCGAAGTTGCCGGAGTATCTCGCGACCGGGTTGCCTGTTATCCTCACGGACGTGGGTCCAGTCGATGAGCTCCGGAGTGATCTTGAGCAGTACTGCGAGATTGTGCCACCGTACGATATTGCAGCTCATATCGCGAAGGCCGTGCAACGTCTGCATAACACGGATCCGGAAACCTTGCGCGAGCGCGGTGCGCGAGCGCGTCGATGGGTAGGGGAGCATTTCAGTTGGGAACAACGTGGTAAGGTCATTAACCAGTGTTTGCGTAACTAACGGCTGGAACAACTGCTATTTTACTGGAATTGTGCAGAGTTGCGGAGTATACTCGCCGCAATGCGTATACTCGTCACCGGCGGTACAGGGTCATTCGGGCACGCGGTTACTGACCGCCTTTTGAAACGCAAGGACGTGAAGCAAATCATTGTGTTCAGCCGTGATGAAGAGAAGCAGCACCGCATGCGACTCGAATACAAGGATAACCCCAAGCTTACGTTTATCGTTGGCGATGTGCGAGAAAAAGGAGCAGTGAGCCGCGCCGTTCGCGGCATCGATGTTATCTTTCATGCTGCAGCACTCAAGCAAGTCCCCACTGGAGAATTTTTCCCGTGGGAGATCGTTAAAACAAATATTCTCGGAACGCTCAACGTGGCGGAAGCCGCCGAGGAAGCCGGCGTTGGCAAGATGATACTGCTCAGTACGGACAAATCGGTCCTACCGATAAACGCAATGGGAATGTCGAAAGCACTCGCGGAAAAGACACTTGCCGCTTTTGCGCATACGGCTCGCAAGACCGTCTTCTGTGCGGTACGCTACGGCAATGTGGCCGCTTCTCGCGGTTCCGTCATCCCCCTTTTCGTTGATCATCTCAAGCAGGGCAAGAAGCTGCCCATCACGGTTCCATACATGACGCGCTTCATGCTCTCGCTCGATGATGCGGTTGATTTGGTGGAGCTTGCCGTGGACAAAGGACGACAGGGCGACATTTTCATCAAGAAATCGCCGGCCGCAACGATCGCCGACCTTGCGGCGGCTATCCTCGAGCTGTTCGGCTCGAGGGTAGGTACCGAGGTGGTGGGGATACGAGAGGGTGAGAAAATACACGAGGTGCTTGCGCATGGACTCGAACTTTCGCGAGCTGAGGACCTGAAGACGCACTTCCGGATCAGAACTAGCCTTCAGTACGACTATAAGAGTTACTTTGAAGAAGCCCATGGTGAAATTCCGAGATTCGAAAAACACTATTCCTCCGATTCGACGGAACGCATGAGTGTGGCGCAGATAAAGAAGTTCTTGCTCATGCTGCCCTATATCAAAAAGGAACTGCAGGCATATCGAGCATGACGCGAATAGGGGTGACTGGCGCGAACGGTTTCATCGGACGGCATGTGTGTATGCTGCTTGGCGCTCAGAGGGAGCACCAGGTCATAGAGATTCCCAGAACCGCGTTCGAAGATGTTCATGTGCTTGCCGCGTTGGTTGCGACATGTGATGCGATCATTCACCTCGCCGGTACGAACAGTGGAAGCGATGCGGATATTTATACGGTGAACGTCTCCCTGGCGCGGCGGCTTGTTGATGCGTCTCGAGTTGTGTCGTGGTCACCGCATGTCGTTTTCGCGTCGAGTATGTTTGCCGAAAGAGCGGTCGATAATCCGAATCGTTCATTGAAGTTCGGCGAATCAAAAAGGGAAGCGGCGAACATTCTCAATGCATGGGCCGCGGACGTAGATGCCAAGGTCACCACCCTGCTCTTGCCGCACGTATTCGGTGAGTTCGCTCCGCCGTACCACAATTCGGCCGTTGCTACCCTATGCCATCAGATCGTTCGAAATGAACAGCCAACGATACGCGAAGGGGCGGAAGTCGAACTTGAATACGTGCTCAATGTGGCATCCCGACTCCTTTCGATTATTGAGACGGGCGAGACGGGGGTCGTCGACATGGTAGGGAAGCGTTTATTGCTCACCGAAGTATACGGACGTCTTATGGAATACCGCCACGCCTATATTCGAGGAGAGCTGCCGGTGCCGAAGGACGCACTCTCTATCGCGCTATTCATGACATTGCAGTATCATTTGACCCAATACGAGTCTTCAAAACGGTCATGATGCCATACGTACAGGAATTGGAATCCGCCGAGTACGCGCTTGACCAACACCGGAACGTCGCAGGCGATTCGCTCATTGTGTATAAGGTGAAGAAGGCCATAGGTCATCCATTGCGATATGGCAGGCTCGTCGCACAGAAAAGGGGTTTAGTGGGCGAAAGTGCTTGGGCGAGAACGTTTTTTGGAACAAAGCTCAGAGTCCCTCTTTCCGATGTCAATGCGGCCGACCTTTATTATGCGGGAAGTTTGCGCAAGCAGTCCGAAGGTTATGTAACGCGATTTTTTCTCGACATCATCAGGCCGGGAGCTGTATTTTATGACGTCGGCACGAATTACGGATTCTATTCGTCCCTCGCGCTAACTATGGGCGCGCAGGTACACGCATTTGAACCGTCACCTCACTGTCTTTCGTACTTACGAGAAAGCTTTGCCGCTTCGAACGATCGAGCGAGGGTGACATTGAACCCAATCGTGCTTTCGGATACGCCAGGGCGCGTGGATTTTTTCGACATGTCTGAAGGCCACAAAAGCGGCATGAGTACCATAGAGTCAAGCATCGCGCAGGGAAGCGGAATGCACTATAAAAAGAGATCGGTTGAAGCATCGACGCTCGATCGCTACGTCGCAACCAACCCTCCACCTACGGTCATGAAGATCGACACCGAAGGGTCAGAGTCTAAAGTTCTGAAGGGAGCGCATGCACTACTGCGCGATCATTCGCCTGTGATCGTGGTTGAGTTGTGGGGAGGCGAACAGGACACCGGGAATTCGCAAGAGGCGGTGTCGCTGCTGATGTCCCTCGGTTACAGGTCGTTCGCTATACAGAACGACGGCAGTACGCTACCTGTAACGATTGATGTGTCAAGGATCGGAGAAAATAACAACTTCGTGTTCAAGAAGCGCTAAGTGTATATTGAGAAAAGAAGATACGAGAAACCCGTCGTTACATACCGAGCGACGACGCGCGCTATGATAAGCCCAAGGAGACCCCACCACACGATCCCCACAAACATAGCACCGATCTGGAATACGGACGAGGCAATATTGATGATGTACTGCTCTTTGATGCGGCGTTTGATGGCAAAAAATGATGCGGCCGGCCCGAGACCAAAGATAAGGATCGACATGGCGTATAGCTGTGAATAAAACACTGCGTCGAGGTACGCGGGGAAGAACACGCGATAAATGAACGGTGCAAGTATGACGTACACACTGGTCATCAGCACGTAAAACAACGACAAAAACAAGACTTTATGACGCATCGTGCTGCGAATCTCTTCCTCACTGCGTTTCGCGAACTGGGCCTGAAGCATGGAGTCGAGTGTTTTTAAAGGTCCTTTTGACTGATCGGGGAGAGCGATGGCGAAGTTATAGATGGCCAGCTCGACGGGACCGGCATAATGGAACAGAAGAACCTGGTCGATATTGCTCGCGATGCCCGCCAGAATGTTCATCGCGCTGAGATGTTTCCCATACGAGATTAGGCCTGTGTCGTGGCGGCCGTTGAGAGCTGGGTACCGCTTCCTGGCACGTTCATACGCATATGCAGCTGCGATCGTGTTCGCAACGAAGTAGGCTACAATGAGGTACAGCGGCTGCGGCGCGAACCATGCGACGGCACCAATGGCGATCGCTGGTATAAAATTCGTCAGTATGTCGCCGTACCATGCGACGGCGCGAAAGTCCTTCTCAGCTGCGAAGAACGACGCGTACAAGTTATAGCCAGCGAAGAATGGCGTTAGACAGCCTCCGAAGAGGATACCAAGGCCAACGGTCATGTTGCCGTGAAGTAAGTAGTATGCACCGCTGGCAAGCGCGCCAAGAAAAACAGCTACGCTCCATCTTAGGTTCGCTCGGAAGCCGTCCGCAAGCGCGGTGCGGTAGCCGTGTGCCGTCGACTGAAGTACGGCGCCCCCAATTCCATTGAGCGAAAACGTAGAGAGAATGGCAATGAAGGAAAGGATATATTTATAACTTCCGTAGGCGTCTTTGGGCACGAACCGGGCCACCACGACAGCGAGCCCCAATGCTATTGCTGAGGCGGAAACCTGTCCGATGACGGACCAGAACCCGCCGTTTGCAAGAAACACCATATCCGTTTTTGTATATTTCTCGCTCCAACGCAGGAGGCGTACGAGACGTACCTTTTGTGATCCAAACATAGCGACAATAGTACCGTCGCGACGGTGCGCGCGCTAGGAACTTGCGTTTCGTATCTATAATGAGCATGATGAGGTTCATGGCACGGAAGCAGCGAGAAAAATGGGTCGCCGTATCCGGCGGTTTCGACCCCCTCCACGTCGGGCACGTACGCATGTTCCAGGAAGCCAGAAAACTCGGCGATAAGCTGGTCGTCATCATGAACAATGACAATTGGCTCCGCGCGAAGAAAGGATTCGTCTTTATGCCGCAGAAGGAGCGCGCCGAACTTATCCGCATGTTTCCGTTCGTGGACAAGGTCGTACTGACCGACCACAAGAAAAGCGATCCCGACCGGAGCGTGTGCCGCGCGCTCGCCAAGGTAAAACCGGATATTTTCGCCAATGGCGGCGACCGTTTTGCGAAGAACATCCCGGAATACCAGCTTTGCAAGAAACTCGGGATCAAAATGACCTTCAACATCGGCGCTGGCTGCAAAGTGCAGTCTTCCTCCTGGATGATCCGCGACGCGAGCAAGAATTTTATGCGCTCGGTGCGGCCGTGGGGAGAATTTTACGGTTGGAACGAAGGGAAAGGCTGGAAGCTCAAGACGATACACATTAGGCCCGGCAAACGCTTGAGCCTGCAATACCACAACCATCGCTCGGAACTCTGGACGCTCGTGGAGGGCGACGCCGTCGCGACAATCCATGCGGATGGCAAGGAGCGGCGCATTCCGCTCATCGTCGGGCAGATGTTCGCCGTGCCAGTTCGCGTGGTACACCGTCTTGAATCGAAGAGGGGCGGCGTCCTCGTTGAGGTAGGGTTAGGTGAGTTTGACGAGAACGACATCGTGCGGCTCGAAGATGACCACGGGCGGGCACCGGCGCGGAGGCGCTAGCCGGGCTTATTTTTAATGCTACAATGCCGCGCATGACACTCTCGGAGAAGATCCTGCGCTGGATCGTGCTTATCGGGGTCTTTTTACTTCCTTTTATCCCGCTCGTCGTCACGACGTCCATGTTCTTCCCGTTCATCACGGGCAAGAACTTCCTCTTTAGGGTCATCGTCGAGACGATCACGTTCTGCTGGCTCGCGCTTTGTCTGCTGAATCCGAAATACCGCCCGCGCCGCAGCTGGATCTTCGCGGCGTTCCTTACTTTCATCGTCATCATCGCCATCGCCGACGCGCAGGGCGTGAACCCATTCAAGAGCTTCTGGAGCAACTTCGAGCGCATGGACGGCTGGGTCACCATCGCGCACCTCTTCTGCTACACCGTCGTCGCAGCATGCGTGATCAATGCCGAGAACCTCTGGCGCCGGCTCTTCGAGCTCACGATCGGCGTTTCCGTGTTCGCCGACCTCTGGGGCTTTTCGCAGATCCTCGGCGTCGCAAGCCTTGGCGAGGGCGGCATCTCGGGCTTAGGCGCGCGCATCGACGCGACGTTCGGCAACCCCATCTACCTGGCCGTCTACATGCTCTTCCACATCTTCCTTGCCGCGCTCCTTATCTACCAGTCGGGCAAAGAGAAATGGATCTCGTGGGAACGCATCTTCTTCCCGGTGGCACTCGTCGTCGGCCTTCTCTATGTCGCTTCGCAGTCGGCTCTCGGGGGAACTGGCCTTCCTTGGACGGCGGTCCTTCTCTACCTCGTCATTCTCGGATCGATCGCAGGGCTCATGATGTTGCGACGCAGCTACCTGCTCTCGTTCGTCATCATCCTCGACACGATCGCACTTCTCTTCACCGGCACGCGCGGAACGACCTTCGGCCTGGTCGGCGGCACGATCTTGGGGGGCCTCATCTATGTATTCCTTGCGCCGCAAGCTCGCCGGGCCCGCAAGTATATCCTCGGCGGCATCGCACTCATTATCGTCGCTGCAGGCTGCTTATGGCTTGCGCGCGATACGGCAGCCGTAGCCGATGTCGGCTTCTTGCAGCGACTCGTCGAGATCTCGCCGACCGAAACGACCGTCGCTTCACGCCTCTACAACGTCGGCATCGCGTGGCAGGGCATCAAGGAACGCCCGATCCTCGGCTGGGGCCAGGAAGAGTATGCGATCGTCTTCGACAAGTACTACGACCCGCGCATGTACCCGGACGAACAGTGGTTCGACCGCGTCCACGACATCGTCTTCGACTGGTGGGTGGCGGGCGGGACGCTCGGCCTCCTCTCATACCTCGGTCTTCTATTCTCGTACCTGTGGGTGCTCTGGCGCACTCGCGGGTTCGATCTCGCCGAGAAAAGCATTCTTACCGGGCTTTTGGGAGGCTATTTCATCCACAACCTTACCGTCTTCGATAACATCACGAGCTACATCCTCTTCGGGACGGTCCTTGCCTACATCGCATGGCGCGCGGGGGAGGCGCAGGAGCAAAAGCGCCTGCCGTTCTTCTCGGTAGCCTCCTCTGCAGCACCGTTCGCGCTGTTCGGTGCGATCGTTCTTGCACTCGGCACGATCTGGCTCGTGAACGCGAACGCGTACTTCCAGAACAAGGCGATCCTTGCGGGTCTCGCGCAAGAGCCGGGCGGCATCTCGGAGAACTTCGCTGACTTCCAACAGGCGGTAGCATACGGCGCATACGGTGAGCAGGAAGCGCGCGAGCAGCTCGTGCAGATCGCTACAGACCTTTCTTCGGCGCAGGGCGTCTCTACATCGACGCAATCGGCATTCGTGAATTTCGCCGCGCAACAAATGCTCTTGCAGGAAAAAGCGGCACCGCTCGACCCTCGTTTCCCGCTTTTCCTCGGCACGATGCTCGACGCGTACGGCGACTATTCGGATGCGTTGCCGCAGCTGCAGCTCGCGCACCAGCTTTCGCCCAATAAGCAAACGATCCTCTTCGAGCTCGGCCTCAACGCGCAGATGCGCGGCGATACCGCGGGTGCACTCAACGCATTCAAAACAGCGTACGATCTTGAGCCCGATTACCTCGATGCTCGCCTCTACTACGCGGCCGCAGCTATCATGGCAGGCGACGACACGACTGCGAGCCAATTGCTTGCACCGATCATTCCCACCGGGCAGGCAGCGAACCAGCGCATCGCTTCCGCCTACGCGTCGCGCAAGGAATACGCTCCGATCGTGACGATCTGGCAGGCGGCCGTGCAGGCGAACCCGACCAATGGCCAGGACTACTTCACGCTTGCCGCGGCATATTACGCCGAAGGGAATACCAAGGAGGCGATAGCGACCTTGCAGGCTTCAAAGACAGCGGATCCCAGCGGCGCTTCGCAGGCCCAGCAGGCGATACAGCAGATAGAGGGCGGGACGGTGAAGATGTAACGGATAGGAGCTTGCGTACCAATACTTGGCACGCTACGATAGCCAGGTGAGTGCCACACATTCGTGTGAATGTGCGGACCATAGATGTGAAAGTCGCCAATGCACCTCCCTCACGGGAGGTGTTTGGTTTCCCGCCCCATTCAAATATAAAGATACTATAAAGGGCAGTACAAAGGGTTCCCCTCGGTACTGCAGATAACGGGAGATAAAGGGTTCCCCTTGATACTGTGCCCGGTTGCGCGAGCGCAATCGAGTGCTACTCTGAAGCGGTATCAAGGGGAACCCTTGCTACACCTTCGGTTTCGCTAAGGTTACGAAGGGCGCAGCGCGGAGGGCGGCGGCACTCATAAAAGACTTTCACTTTGGAGCTCGCACCCGTCCTCCGCATTGCGCCTTTTTGCATTTTGAAAAAGTCAGGCGTTTTTACAAAAATATGATGCGGATCTTTATTCCCAAAGCTCGAAATTATTTTTTAGAAAAGTTTTTACGCGGCGGTAAAAAGTTATCCACACATCATGATGAAAAAACATTTTTCTCGCACATTCGTGCAATACTAAAAGAGAAAACGCATCTTCGCGTCATCGTGCGCAAGTGCGGGTCGATTTAGCACAAAGCAAACGAAAAACTACCATGGCAAAGAAAAAGAAGGCGACGAAGAAAAAGCGCCGCTAAGTGCGAAAGAGCAGTTGCTCTCG
>VFSW01002304.1_pt1 | contig 28845 bp, 27 predicted proteins | sample 5358111 | NCBI WGS metagenome assembly VFSW01 (sample SAMN11554181, study PRJNA540505) | mine drainage metagenome | isolation source: sediment from site ElyBrook_90M | place: USA: Ely Copper Mine, Vershire, VT | collected 2017 | reverse complement strand
CCGATAGCCAGTGTGTGTAGAGAAGGGTGCTAAGAAAGGCCGCGAGGAGGAGACACGCAAAATCGCCCAACGGGAGCAGGTCACTCGCCAGCGAAGCGATATTGCGGTTTAACGTGGGCCTTGTAGACCGGCCGCCAAAACTGACCAGAGTTTCCTGAGAAGTGTTCATGGCCGAGATACTGAACGTAGAAGCTGTCAGGTTCCGTGCGTCGCCGTACTCAGTACGGTATCGTACAGACTGCAGTCAAGATCAATAGCTAGAGTGCGCTCTGGATCACTATTCCAAGCCCTGTCGGCAGGTTCCCCCATTTGTGACGGCAAGAGAACCATATCAGAACGCGCGTGCTATCAAAATATTCTGTACTGGCCGGATTTTCCGGAATCCAGGTGACGCAGAATTCATTGAGGACATGGAAGCAGTTGCGCGCGGGTCTTGGCATCGGAATTGAAATCAATGGCGCGTGTATTTTCTTGTAAAGGGCGAAAATAAGTCGGATTTCAATCAAGGTTAATTCAGAAATCAGGATTCCTGGAAGTTTTTGCGAAGAAGTACCTTTATTCTGAAAAACTGTATTGATTAGTGAGAGAAAGCACATGCAAAAAAATACAATGTCATTTTCTGTCGGGAAGGGCATGTCTTCGCCAGATATAAATGCCGATAAAAATTACATCAATAAATATCCAGGAATCTTGAAAATGACTGCTGAGCCGAAAATCCTCCTGACAGCGACGCTGCGCTGGCCGATTGCATCGCGCCTGGCAATTTCTTTTGCGAAGATAGGATGCCGCGTAGAAGTGGTCTGTCCACGGGAACATCCCGGAACCAAGACGGATGCAATCCGAAAAATATATCACTATTCGGTATTGCAACCGCTGATATCGCTGTATGTGGCTATAAAACTGTCCCGACCGGATTTCATAATCCCGTGTGATGATAATGCCGCGGATCACCTTCATAGGTTATATGTGCAGGTTTGTAATCCTGATCGAGATGAAATGGAACTCCGCGATCTCATCGCGCGCTCGCTGGGTGCTCCGGAAGCATGTGCGCTGGCAATTTCGAGAGGACGGCTAATGGCGCTTGCCGAAGCGGAGGGAGTTCTTGTTCCTAAGACAACGGTAGTTTTGGAACAGAAGGAAGTCGATTTCTGGCTGAGAGATCATAAATTGCCGGCGGTAATGAAAATGGACTGCACGTGGGGCGGACAAGGTGTATCGATTGTCAGAAATTACGATGAAGCCATGCATGCATTCAGAACCATGTCTGCGCGTCCGGCCATTGCTCGTGCATTTGCACGCATGCTTCTGGATAGGGATCCGGCCGTTTTTCTAAATGCTCTCAAAATGGAACGGCGCACAATTACGCTGCAGGATTACATACCAGGTACTCCTGCTAATCGCGCGGTCGCATGTTGGCGCGGGAAAGTGCTGGCCGGCATCAGTGTGGAAGCGATGAAGACTCAGCATCCGACTGGACCAGCTACCGTCGTGCGTATTATAGAAAATCCGGAAATGTCAGAATCGGTAGACCGACTTGTACGCAAACTCGGCGTGTCCGGGCTATGGGGAGTAGATTTCATTTTGGACGCGTCAACGGGTTCAGCTTTCCTTATAGAAATTAATCCGCGGGCGACGCCCATTTGTCATTTTCCGCTGGGGTCGGGAAGAGATCTTCCAGCTGCGCTCTATTTCGAGATGACCGGATCTCATCCGGTTTCGGTGCCTGATAAGATTGATCACGATGTAATCGCGATGTTTCCGGGTGAGTGGCGCAGGAATCCCGCCAGCCGCTATCTGCGATCTGACTATCATGATATTCCCTGGGACGAACCGGCACTGATCCAGGATTGTGTTAACACGCCATGGGCCGAGCGTGGACTGGTTGCACGGTTATGGGAACGCATGTGTCCTGCTCATCCCGCAGTGTTTATTACTCGAAAGCACTCGATTGGATCTCGGATGAAGGAAAATGGTTCTCAGACGGATGTTGTCCGTAACATGAATGAATACATCGCGTCCGAGGTGGACCTTGAATAAATCCGTCTTTTACCTGAAAAAAAGTGAGGACGAAGCAATGGGATTTTCCTGACTTCCTGGAATATGGAGAATGAGGTGTACGGGTAGCAGAAGTACAATCGCAAAACTTGATTCACAGTAGTGCCAAACCTGAGTGTTTTATTTCTGTCAGTCGCATAGTAGCCGAGACATCGCACGCAGAATATCGCGGGAGTGACTGTATATTATTGCCGACTTAATGAGCATAAGGCATGCCTATGCAAGGCATTTGCGCAAAGTTTTATATCAGTATGTACGATATCGAACAGAGGATTTTGCGGAGCTCGTCAATAATTATTACATAGGTATGGTTTATAGCGGATTTGTTAGATGGAAGTTCCCGTTTATTGATCGTGGAATCAGAGCTTGCTGTCGTTGCCTTGAGTATGTGCAATAAATATTGCTATGCGTCCATGGTAACTGTGTCAGTTATTGTCTGGAGGGCGAGCGCTAATGAATATTCGGAAGGGTAGTTACGGAAGTGTTGTTAGTAATCTGTGGCTTGTGATGCCATTCATGCTCATTTTTATGACAGCCTGCGGTGGTGGAGGCGGCGGCAATGGGTCAGGTACGGGTAACGGAAGCGGTAATGCAGGAAGAGCAGGGCCAATAGATACAACCGCACCCACCGTGACCAGCATGAGTCCAGGCCAGGAAAGTCAAGGAATAGGAATCAATACAAAACTGACTGCCACTTTTAGTGAGGCGATGACCGCAGGACAAATTAACGGTAACAATTTCAGGTTGACCGATGGAGGAGCGAGCTATATTCCGGGATCTGTAAGTTATGACTCTACAAATCACATCGCTGTATTCACACCCTCCAGCAGCCTCATTCCATCTGTAAGATATACCGCAACCATTATCACCGGAACAGAGGATTTGGATGGGAGCCCCATCACAAAAGACTTTGCATGGGACTTTGTAGCAGGCACATCAACCGATAGCACGGCACCTGCTGTGATCGCCACCATCCCCGCCAATTCTGCCACGAACGTGCCACTTAACGGAAAGATCAGCTCGACCTTCAGTAAGGATGTCGACTCAACGACACTAACGCCGGCAAGTTTTGTGGTAACAGGACCTGGCGGTGCGCCGGTTTCGGGTGCAGTGAACTACATCGACAGAACGGCGGTTTTTACGCCGGCGCAGGCATTGGTGTCTAATACGACCTATACAGCGACGGTTAACACAAATGTTGTGGACCTGGAAGGCAATACACTGCCGGGCAATGTTGCATGGAATTTCACCACGGGTGCGAATAGAGATGTTAGCGCGCCTGTCATCAATTCCACCAGCCCCGCCAGCGGCGATACGAACGTCGCAGTAAACAGTACAATAAATATTGCTTTCAGTGAGCCGATGGACCCGACAACGATAACTACTGCCAACTTCATAGTGACAGGGCCAGGAACTACCCCTGTGATTGGTACAATGGCCTTTGACGCTAGCAATAACACCGCAATATTTACGCGAAACAACCATCTCACGACACCTGTTGGAAATCCTCCACCAGTATCTAATCTAGATGCCAACACCACTTATACGGTTACGGTTACTGCTGGGGTCGAGGACATGGAGAGCAATTCGCTTGGAAGTTCGTTGGTGTGGAGCTTTACCACGGCGCCTTAGAGTCTTGACGAATTGTCTTTGTGGTTGGGGGTGGCGCGCTTCACCTCAACTTGGACTAAATACCGGAGCCGAGCAAGGACGTATTCACTGCCTGGACCGCCTCGGTCCGTCGTTGCTGGCTGGGCATTTTGCAATGTGTACGGGTTGCGAGCAAGTGGCCGTGTATGCTCGGTTCGGGACTTCACCGGATTGTCCACGATTTGAGGTCGATGGCGTTATGTAACCCGGGGCCGCGTGTGATCGTTCCTCAATGTAACGATGCATAAGCCTTGCGATGGTCGCCTCGGCCTGAAAAAATGCCTGCCGTAGGCATCCTTGCCTTCATCGCGCGCTGCGGCCATTGAAGCGCTCGACGATGCTGTTCATTTCCGGGTGCCCTGGTTTCGTCCTAATATCGGTCAGGTTGTGGACCTTTATGCCCGCCACAACATTCCAAGCGATGAACTCTTTGGCGTGATCGTGGGCAGGCTGGGGTTGAGCATCCCTAACTTCTTCGGGTGCTGGCTGCGGTCCCGGGATGAAGGATTTGCCATCAAGGTTGATCACAACCTTGTGAGGCACAAAATACCGGCTGTGGGCGTCTATTAATCTCGGTAGCAATTACAGCCTGGCCACGACCCGTACGTACATCACATAGGGTTGCGACTATTGATTTTTACGATAGGGACGAAAGTGATATTCGCCGCGTGCGGCTGTCGATTGCTTGGCGCGTGATACGGATCCGCCTCAACCTATAACCGATAAATGGTACTCTCTCGGACGCAGGCGATCCCGGCATGGACTCTCATCCACGTATGAGCTTGCGGTAACCGATCTGTTGGTTGGAGAAAGGTAAACTAGCGGTTCGCTGATCGCTCCTAGGGGGTTTCGTCAGCGACCCGATGACGCTTTCCGGTACGGTATTCAAGCGTGTCGCGCTGCTTCCAAGGGAAGTACGCGCTCCAGGGCACAGGACAGCGAGCGTGCGATACGCCTGCCGCGCCGAACGGCGCTTCATTCGTCATACAGATCATTGTTTTCGACTTCAGATTCTCCACTGTGTATCTTCCCGATCGCCGCCAGCATCCGCTCGATCTCGGCCCTGTGCCACGCCTCCGGGTCATCGTTACGGTGTGCGCTGAGCATTGCGCTTCATCGCCAACGCCGGGCCAACCTAGGGCCATGGGCCGCCAGCAGTAGAGTAACGAAGGGACCAGACCGTGATACCGACACACCTCGCGCAGAATTGCAAGCTTCTGTTCCGCCGTAAATCGTCGATGTTCGTGTCTTCGCATGGTGTGTTTTTCCGTCGCAGGACACCTGCAGCAGTTCAAAGTCTCTCATATTTGCGTTCAGAGTGATTCTGGCAGTGGCTGAAAATGCACAGCAGGGTGTCTGGTTGCTTGATATTAGTAAACTCGTGAAGACAAAAGCGAAGAAAACTATTGGAGCAATCCGTAAACTGACAATTGATCCAACGCTCCAACGTAAACTTTTCCATTGGCAATCGTTGGAACCGCAAACTTTACCGCCGGACCTGGGTTATCCCGCGCCGAATTTTGATTGGTGCTGTACAGTTCCGTTGAAATGTTTGCCGCAGAATAGGCGTGCAGTACCGCTGGGGCGCCTGATCCATTCGACTCCAGTGCCCACACGATCGCGTTGCCGGAGTTATTGGCCGAGATATCGATGGCAGCCCCCGGCCAGACAAAGGCAGATGGCGATTGGCCTGATATCGAAAGTTGGCCGTTACTCAAGGAATAAGATTTCAACGTGTCTCCGGCTGCTGAGACATAGACTGCATTGTTGAAGTACGCTGGTGTTCCAAACAAGGGGTATGGACTGGGTAAGGACTGCAAAATCTGGCTATCACTGCCTGCCTGGAACTTGCCCATGTTGTCGCGGTTTAGCGAATAGATAGTCCCCTGTTTGCCAGCGCTGATCAAAATATGTGTTGGGGCCGTGGCCTGATCTGGCAGCAATAACGGGCCACCTGAGCCTAAATCAGCGTTTACAGACGCCAACGTGGCCTGGTTAAATGGCGTGAAGTAATCAGATACTGTGAGCGATGCTCCGGTAAACTTGAGAAATGTGTCGCCATAGTCGATTCCTCCAGAGGCTGCATCGAAAGTGCCATTTGCAGTGATAACGTAGACGTTGCCGTTGGCATCGCTCGCCACGCCGCCGCCGCCCTGCCAGATTCCCCCCTTTGTTCCATTGGGCGTGGTACTGAATGCTGCGATGGGATTTAGAGTCCTCGAGTCATAGGTCAGCAACCAACCGTGGTAGGGACCAAGGTCGCATAGCGAGCCGAAGGCGATATAGAGGGCATTGTTGCTAAGCAACAGTGCGGCGCGCTGATTTTCTACCAGGGAATCAAAGAGAACATAGCCGCTGCCATTGTTGGGCGCAGCTGTTCCGGGGACCGAGGCTTGAATTTTGAGCCCTGTTCCGATTCTTTCTTTCCCGGTTGCGATATCGAGCGCATGAATACGATGCACATACGTGCCGTTTTCTTTGGTCATAGCCACCACATAGAGGGTGCCTGTGACCGGATCAATAACCGGGGTACTTGTAATTCCTATCTCTGGATTTATATCTGCGCAGTTGGTATCAATGCTCGGGACGGTTGTGATTCCGTTAGCCGGATCTGTAAAGCTCGTATGCCATAGCGGAGCGACAGACATATTATCGGCGTCGAAGGCGTAGACACTGTCGTGCTCGGTGGCAACGAATACGACGTTGTGAATATTTCCATCGACAATAATATGCGATACATACAGTGGTTGTGCGTAAACCGCCCCATCCACGGGAATTGAGAATATCTTGCCAAATGTGGCTGTGTTAACGTTAGCGGGGGTGAGCACAGTTTCCTGCAAGTCGTCGCCAGAGCGGAAGTTATCATTCTTATAGGTGAAAATACCATTCAGAAATGTAACAGTAATACTGGCACTGCCGCTTTTAGTCGTATCTGTAATGCTGGTTGCTGAAATGGAATGAGTAGACTGAACAGATGGTGGCGTGTAGAGGCCGCCGGTTGAAATTATTCCTACATTGGCGTTACCGCCTTGAATGCCATCCACGCTCCACGTGACTTCAGAGTTGGTGCTGTTCATGACTGTCGCAGTAAACTGTTGGGTTTGGACGGCCGAGATGATGGCGGTTGTCGGTGTCACAGCGACACTGATTTGTGCCGGATCGGTCACAGGTGTGCTGGAAACTGCAGCGCTTCCATGAGTACCATTTGAGCAGCCTGTAAGAGAAAAGCTTACCGCCAGCAGAAGTATCAGCCGAAATCGTCCGGCTTCCGGTTGTCGTAGGCTAATCATGGATCATCAATCTTATGGAGTTAATTGATCCAAAAAGCCATTGCGGCGACTCCGTCCGCTTTTTTGCCAGCGTTAGATGCATCATTTTAATTGGAAATTGTTCCGCAGTGAGTTTCGTCCACCCGTCGGGGTGGCGCCTGTGCCGGCAACGCTACTTGCCAGCCACAATATATTGGCAGAAGGGCGTACGGTTCTGTACGTCAGCGCACATGAAGGACAGTTTCCGGATGTCAATCAACACTTCACTATCAACATGATTCAACATTTCCGAAGGCAGGTCATCCGGCGTTCCTGCTTTGCAGGCCATCAGGAATCCGCGGAAAGTGCACGGCACCGCTGTGGCGTCTGTGCGGTAGCTGCATCGGAAAAATCTGTTGCCAGGGTGGTGTGTTCCATTTCGGGGGCGAGACCGCACATGCCGCGGCCACATATGCAGGGACGGCGAGGGTTGCTTGATCTATATGTGGTGAGAGGCGCAGATGTCGCGTCGTGCCCATCTGCACTCGGCAAACAAATGATGATGTCTTACCATGTTCTGGCAAATAGCACCGGTAGGGCACAGACCCGCCATGCCGATTTCCGCGAGTTTCAATTTTAGCCGAAAGACAGATTCACGGAACTCGTCGTCCGCTTATGAGGCTGATGACGACAACCACGATAGCGAGCACAAGCAGAATGTGAATAAAACCGCCCATGGTGTAGGACGAGACGAGCCCTAAAAACCACAAGACGATAAGAACAACCGCAATGGTGTATAACACGGGAATTCTCCTTTCGTTAGTTAAATTGTGCTGTTGGCTTTCCTGATTTTGTTGTCTGGTTGCCACATAGACAAATTCGCATGCCGTTTTTGGCCCTTTATCGACCAGGTTACGGACTTACTGCACCGTTTAGTGTCAGGGAATAACGACTGCTATCGGTATCAACCGGATTCCTGGCATCGCTCTTTATGGTTTTCTGGCCAACCGAGACGATGGCGGGTCCATTGCGATACAGTAAGTTCGCCCCTGGCGACTCGATATTAGTGCATTGTGTGCATTGCACGAGGGGCAGAGTCGATGTGGATGCCGATGATTTGGCGGCCGCAGTGTTGTTGCGCGGAATATTTTTCAAGGTCAGCTTCCAGCCCATAATAACCCCGATACCGCTGTCGGCGATCAGAATCATGACGATCACGCCCATCCATATCAGGACGTGTTGAAGTCTTGTGAATTTCATGCCCGTTCCATACTTCCCTTCTGGTACGGCGACCTGGGGTCGGAAGGTAAGTCAATGTCGGACAGAAATAAGTGTTGTTAGCTTTGTCGTGCTGATTCGATGCTTTGGAGCTGCCTGATTAACTAGAATCCGGAGCCGGTCGTCGAATTGATGATTATCCGCCTCTTTTTGCAGGATTCAGTGCGCTAACGAACAAATTGAACGTTATTTTGACGTTGGACAAACACACCCAGGTGAAGGGCGAACTGGTCCGGATGTCAATTACGCCAACGCTGGTAATAAGCAGGTCCTGGAAATTGTTCTTTCCACAGGCCCGAGGCCCAGAGTCAGGTCTTTCAGGTAAAGATCCGGGAGATCGTTTTTGGCGGGGGATTATCCGCCACGGATAGACCGTCCGGGTGACGGTGCTTTGGATGGTCAAATCAGATTGTTTCGTTCTTGAATCGGCAGAACTGCAGCGGGCAGCGGCAGGGAACAGTGTCTTCGCTGTAAATGGAAACAGCTGTGGGTATGACACATGCCCGGAATCGGGTTGGGCAGGCGGGATGATCTGAGTGCTTATCCTGTCTGCATGTAAAAAAAGGCCCCGATCGCGGGGCCTTATCGTAAAACCTGCTTTCGCAGCGTGTATCGTCAGGAGCGATTAGGCCAACTGCACATTCGCGGCGGCCGGACCCTTCGGACCCTGTTGAACGTCGAACGTCACCCGCTGGCCTTCGGTCAGGCTTTTGAAGCCGCTGCCTGAAATGCTGGAGTGATGGACAAATAAATCTTTACCACCATCTTGCGGGGAGATGAAGCCGAAACCCTTTGCGTCGTTGAACCATTTTACAGTACCAGTATTCATGAAGTTAACCTCTGTTGATTGAGTTGCAGTATGTTGCAGAGACAATCCCCGAGCGCAACGCAGTGGCATCCGAACAACAGAAGGGAACTTCCGGGCTGAAAACTGGGACAGGACTGCAATTGCCCGACTATACCAGCTTTGAAGGCGGATAGCTACACATATTATGGCTGGTCAGCCCGTGGTTACGTCGGGACGCCGGCCCAGAAAGTGGCGCCCTTGGCAAGAAACTCGTTGTAGCGCATGTAATGCGATCCGTCGCAGGAAAATGTCAGGCTCACCATTCCGTTGAAGATATTGACCGAGCCGGTGCGCAGATAGATGGTGGTATCGACCATGCGCAGCGCCTGCATGGTTTCCAGTATCCGTGCAATATCGGTCCGCGGTATTACTGCATCGGCGGGATAGGGTTTTGACGGATATACCAGGCAGATATCCGGATCCCTGAGTACTTCATGGTCGAGGATGCGATAGCGAAGCGGATCATCAATCGTCCAGATCGTGGCCTGGCTGCTTGAGAAATGAATCTGGCACTGGAAGATGCCACGCTCCGTGATCAATTCCTCCAGAATGGACAGCGCCTTGTGTAGATGGCGGTCCATCGGACTTTCGGCGCGGGTTTGCTGAAACAGGGTGCCCCGGATCGCCGGATCGCCCTTCACCTGTCGCCACCTGCGTGGCTCCCGGTAGAGTACTGACGTCACCGGAAGACCGCGTAGGTCGAAATCGGCACCAAGGTAACCTAAGGTGCCGGTTTCCGACGCGACAACTTGCAGCGCTGTCAGCGATGGCCAACCTGCGGACTGACTAATGTAGGCATCGGACAACAGGAATCCCCAGTCCGGCATCGTTTCGTTCATATAAGGGCGCTCGGCGCGATTGCGGTGATAGTGCCCCGGCATCAGGCCATCCTTGTTTACGTTGTCGCTGATCTGCACGCGGTCCGTGCCTACCATGTAAAGACATGTGCAGTACGGTATGCTCGAGAAGCCGTCAAGAAGTATCGCGTTGAGCTGGTCCCGATCGCCCCACACGGGCACACATTTCTGGGCCAGTTGCGCGATCGGCTCGCGGAGCATCCGCGCAAGTTCCTCGCGTTGCCGGAAGATGCTGTCTTTCCAGGAGAGTTCTATGGTCTCGTGAGACATGGAATGTGGCACTCCAGGTGAAAGGCGACGCCTATAATATTAGCGAAAATGGCTATCTGGCTCGAATGGTGTCGGTTGGCATCCGATACCAGGATCTTAGCCGGAAAAAAGTGGATCGGTCGGATCAATCAACACGCAGTTTCCGACAACATTGCCGGGTTGATTTTGTTGGCCTCGATTGCAGGTTTTATTTGCGCCGTTTACGAAAAAATCAATGTGTACCCAATTTCAATGCGGACTGATGTTAGCCCCTGAGATTGTCGTCCATGGCTTAAGTGTTCAACAACTTGCCAAGACGAATGCTGAATGGTATCTCCGCATACGCCTTGCGGGTTGCGTTGAATTCTGTGAAGACGGTCAGGACGCCATACTTTGAAGTACCGGGGTTCGCCCCGCTTGGGCCATGCAGCAGGTGACAGGGCCGCTGCTGTTTTGCGCGGTTTCCGGTTCTTGCAGTCGATCATCTTGATCCCGATCGCGCGGTATGCGGTCCGTCTTGGCCCGGTTTTCAGCGGCGAAACGGGAGCCCACTGGGAATTTTCGGCAAAAGTGGATTTGATAAATTTTCCCCTGGTTCAATAACTGCTGCCAAATGACCGGTCCGTGGCGTACGCAGGAGTGCGCAAATTGGCAATCCGGCTGCCCTGTGTGACTGGACCGGCAGGAAACAATTGGTGCAGATATTTGCTGCCACCGAGCGAGGCAAAGTTCTTGCTGAGGGCGGTGGACGTGATCCGGGCATTGATCGGCAGCCCATGATACAAGTAGTAGTTGCGCAAGAAATTGATGACGGCCCAGTGCTCATCGCCGAAAACGACACCTTCGCCCTGGGCCAGGGCCCGGGATTTGTCTCGGGTCCAGGACTGGTCGGCCAGTTCGGCAAGACGTTCAGCCATATTGAGGCCTCCGGTCTCGGAGTCCTGTGGATTGCTCGTGAATTGTTCCATGATTATATCCTTATGGTTAACACCCGTTACATTTTGTGATGGTAGGTAGAAGGAAACAGTCCCGGCTTCGGGCCGATGTCCGTTTTGAGAACGGTGAGCCTGCGCAGAGGTTGGCAGAGCACTTTATTGATCATCCACCTAATGCGTCAAGTAAGCAAATCGACTGTGCTGATGGGCGGATGCGATGAGCGGTAGTAGGCGAAAGGGCATAGGGAGATTTTCAATCAGAAATTCCAGCTCAATGCGAACCAGGATGAATTATTTCCCTGAAGTTGAATTAATGATGATGTGCCGCTGAGGTTAATCGAGCGTAGTCATGGTGATTGGCAGTTCGCCAGCAAGCCTTGAGCACAGCGCGACTGGGCGTCATGTGCGGGTTGAACCCATATTCGGATGTAGAGTGCAACCTGACCACATGACTCGTTATATCTCTCATCTGTTTGAGCCATGTTTTTTGTCGGATCGCCACTTTTTCCGGTGCGCTTCTTGTTCCTCTGCAGTTTCATCAAGGGCGCGTCCGGCCGGGAACTTCTTCATGGCAATGTATTTCCTGGCATAGCATCAAATGCCATGCCTAGTTACATCGATAATACAGAAGCCTAATCCCCTGCAAGCGACTCATGTCGGCATGCCTTCAGCATTATCTTTATGCGCAACTGTTTATCAGCAGGGCTATTGCCGTCTGGCTGGCTGCGAGCGAAAAGAATGCCTGGCGTTATGCTGGTTTTTTTGCCAGATTGACGGATAACTCCATCACATCTTGCGACGGACCATTGCTGGCTGTGTCCTTGAAGAATGCGGGATTGCGCTGTTTGGGCTCGCTCGCGGTAGAATTACTCGAGACTGGATCCGGGTAATGGCAAAACTACTTAAGATCATTCTCTTCGCCATCGGCGTGTTCATTTGCCTCCTCATCATTGTCGTGGGGTCGCTGTTTCTTTTTGCTGATATCAATGTATACAAACCCCGGGTTGAAGCGGCGGCCGCGGGAGCGTTGGGGATGGAAGTCAGAGTCGGCGGTCGCTTGGGGATCGGTTTTTTTCCGGGTTTGTACATCACGCTGGCGGATTTGCATATACGTAACCAGAAGGCCGATATCGTATTTGCCAGGAAGGCCAGATTGGAGATCGATCTGCCCCCTCTGTTCCAGGGGAAAGTCCGGATAGGGAAAATAGCGCTGATACAGCCCAGGATTTTCATTGAGCAGGAGCGCGATGGCAGGTTTAACTTCGAGAAACCAGGGGCGGCCGGAAGAACATTACCTCCCTTGACACTGGCGAGCCTGTCTCTATCGAACGCGACGATCCTCTATACGGACAAACAATCCGCGGCAGGATTCGTTGCCAGTCAGTGTGATTTGCTCATTCATCATCTGCGGTTTATAGGTGGCAAAGGCGCGGATCTCATGAAGGGCCTTTCGTTCACGGCAAAATTTGACTGTGGGGAGATCCGGAAAAACAACTTCACAGTGTCCGATTTGAAGTGTTCGGCCGCTGGGGAGAATGGGATCTTCAATTTAAAGCCTGTCACGATGCGAGTCTTCGGTGCTCAGGGCTCGGGAAGCGTCCGGGCGGATTTTTCGGGCAATGTGCCTGGTTACCACGTCCGCTACTCCGTGCCGAAATTCCGTATAGAGGAGTTCTTTAAGACCTTGTCGCAACGGAAGGTCGCAGACGGGGTAATGGATTTCTCCACGACTCTATCAATGCAGGGAATGACGTTTGACGAGATGAAGCAGACTGCGGATGGACAGATCTCGCTGCACGGTGAGAACCTTACACTCAATGGCACCGATCTCGATCGAGAGTTTGCCCGATATAATTCCAGTCAGAACTTCAACCTTGTGGACGCGGGGGCTTTTTTCCTTGCTGGTCCTGTTGGGCTGGTAGTCACGAAGGGGTACAACTTTGCAAGGTTTTTCCATGGGTCGGGTGGCCACAGTGAAATTCGCCGGCTCGTATCCGACTGGAAGGTTGAGCACGGAGTGGCGCAGGCGCAGGATGTCGCGATGGCGACGAACAAAAACCGGATAGCCCTGAAAGGTAATATTGATCTTGTCAGCGAGAAGTTCAATGACGTTACCATGGCGCTGGTCGACGCCAAGGGTTGCGCCAGGATCCTGCAAACCATACGTGGCACTGTCCAGGCGCCGGTGATCGAGAAGCCCAATATCCTTGAATCCATCACTGGGCCGGCGTTCAACTTTATCAAGAAAGGGAGAGACCTCTTTCCTGGCGGAAAATGCAAGGTCTTCTATGCCGGTTCAATAACGCCACCGAAATGAATAGACCGTAACCGAATCTGTTGGTAAGGATCATAGTGAATTGCCAAATGGACGATATTGAGGGATGCGCGTCAGCAGCAGGTGAAAAACCGAGGAGTCGATGGGCATTAGGGGCCGGACCCGCTCATTGATCCAGATAGAGACACGATCGCCATAAGGGGCAAGACGAGTGAGCAGATGCTCGAGTTGCCGTCGCTGGTCGGAATGCAGTGTTTCAATGTGGAGCGTCACGGTAGCGGCAGATCTACGCAGCACTTTCTCCAGGCGGCGCGCTGCGCGGGTGAAGAACACCCCGCCGACGTATCCGCGCAGCAGGATATGCAAACTGGCGCCCCCGTCACCGAATCGGCTGATGAATTCGATTGTCCCGCGGCGCACATCGGCTGCACACAGCCTGTGCAGCACTGAGGCGGTGAGTCTGGTGAGGTGCAGCTCCCGGGCGCGATCAGTAAGAAAGCGACGCTCGATATAATTGCGCATTGCGAGCCCCGAGATCCAGTCCGCAAGCACCTGTGGCCACGCACGCGGCGGGGATGAAAGCAAAGTACGCAGGAAGCGTAGCAGTCTTGCGGGTCCACCGGGAAGCAGACCGCGTACGAACAGCCGGTGTATGATCCAGAGACTTTGATATAGGGAATATCTTCCCCGGTAGACCGGATGCCGGAGGTAACGCACCTTATTGAGGATACGCTGTACGATACCATGATCGCTGAACAGACGCTGGTATAAGGCCTGGTAATTCTGGAGCATGGCATCATAGTCCATGTGCTTCGGAATGATGTTGGTGCCGAGTCTGGTGTTATCGCCATGTTCGACCTCAGGCAGCAGGCGTCCTTCGCGCAGCAGACGATCATAAAGTGGCGTGCGCGGGAGTGCGGTGAGCAGACCGATCATGGAAACCTGAATGCCGGAACTGGCGACAAAGCGGTACTGCTTGTCGAAGGCATCGAGCGTATCGTTATCGAAACCAATGATAAATCCCGCCAGCACGTCGATGCTATGCGAATAGATGATCTGTATTGCCGTCAGCATGTCGCGGCCGGTATTCTGGGTCTTGAGCGTTTCCTTCAGGCTGTCTTCATCCGGCGATTCGATGCCGATGAATACCCAGGCGAAGTTCGCCGCGCGAAAGAGCTGTAACAGCTCGATGTCATCTGCCAGGTTGATTGAAGCTTCAGTGCCAAACTGGAAGGTATAATGGTGCTGTCCCTGGTATGCGGCAAGATATTGCAGCAGCTCTTTCGCCAATCGCTTATTGCCGATCAGGTTATCGTCGACAAAAAATACGTTGTGGACGTTCCGGGATCGCAGTACGTCAAGTTCACGGCCAATCTGCGCGAGGCCTTTGGTGCGCGGCCGGCGGCCAAACATGATGATGATATCGCAGAATTCACAGCGGTAAGGGCAGCCGCGCGAGAACTGCATGCTTGCAGTGACGTAGCGATCCAGCTTCAGCAAGTCAAAGCGCGGCGTCGGCGAGTCATCAAGCTTAACGACGCCATTCTCCTGGTAGCGGGTCTTTGACGAATTCTGTTCGAAATCCTGGCAGAACTGGCGCCAGATATATTCGGCTTCTCCGCTCACGACGGTGTCGACAACGCCCTCAAAGCGTTCCGGACATAACGAAGCGAAACTGCCGCCGGCTACCAGATAATGACCCTGCCGTCGGTAGTATTCAAACAGCTCTATCTGACGCCGGAACTGTACGGCCATGCCGCAGATGCCGACGATATCCGCTTCAGGATGCAACGGTACCGGGTCGATATTCTCGTCGATGATTTCCACCTGCCAGGTGGTCGGGCACAGCGCTGCCAGTGTGGCCAGTCCGAGCGGCGGATTCAGCGCGCGCTTGTCAGGCAGGATGTTTTCCAGAGCCCAGCGGAAGCTCCAGAAGCTTTCTGGAAACCTCGGATTGATCAGCAGCAGCCGGATCGGGCAGGCTGGTGATGGATTCGGCATGATGGTTCAATCCACGCAGTTGGAATGTCATTAAGGATTCATATTACTTTCTTTTAAACGTTGAGACCGCCCAATGCATTGATTTAGATCAAGAACGGCGTTGGCAAGTTGCGATCTCCGTGGCACAGCCCGCGCGTCCGCGCATGGAACTGCGGTAGTTTGATGGGTGACGGGTTAGTGGCGACACCTGACATACTCGGGAAAGCGGTCAGCACGCACATGCAAAGAACGAGCGACAGCGCCGATACTAACCCTGGTGCCTGGGAGCGCAAGCATGGAGGGTGGGGCGATTGGCAGGGGCGGCATCGCGGGGATGGACAGTTTTTAGATATCGGTGTGTCAGCTGCACGCAAGCTGGCCCAAAGCGCAGGCATGGCGACGGGCATGCAGGCGACATATTTTCGGAATTAGGCCAAGTGTAACCGCGCGCAGTAACGCAAGCTGATCGACAGTTTCTATGCGTTCCTCGCCCGGGTGGCGCCAAGGCGCTTGCGAATTCTATCACGCATCAGACAGGCGTCTCGCGCGTCCTGTATTGATGACACATGCCGGGGCGGTTATTAGGAGTTGCATTGCACGCAGGAGTGCCTCGTGCATATCCCTGAAGTACGGTGCGCTGGTGTTAGCGGCGTGGCCAGGTTGCTGCAGGAAAAGGCCCGAATCAGCAATCACCGCGGCAAAAGGGCCGTTCTTTTCCGCATGGGCCTGGACCCTGCCTTGTGCCGATGTGATAGCGATGTTAATAGAATCTGCGACCGCAATATTTATTGAAAAAACGGATCATGCCCCATCCTGATGTCTTGCTGGACTGTTTAAGAACCAGACGTTAAATTCTCTAATGGCATTTTTCGTGTCGGTTTTGAATGAGTACGTTTGGGAAAATTGGTACATTTACCATTACTCTCTGGTTAGAATTGTGACTGTGTAAAATCCGGCACTTCGCTGCGCCAAAAAAGGAGAAGCAGAATTCTCTGGACTGGCGCAGTGATCCTGGTTGTCCTCTGGCTTATCGCCATGGCCAGTTCGTACACAATGGGCGGATTAATTCATATCTTTCCGGTGATAGCGGTAGTGGACGTTCTCGTCCCGATCATTCAGGGTCGACGCCAGTCAAAAATCTGGTATGGTTGGATGCTGCGAGGTGCTGGGCAGCGCGATGGTATTTGTGGTCCCGGTATTTCACGTTGCTCCTGGCACGCGGTCTATGCCGGGATCCAAAGAGTTCCCTAAATCGAAGGAGACAAAATGAACGCAGTCAAGATTGCGGCAATCCTGCTGATCGTAGCCGGTGTCCTGGGGCTGGTGTATGGCGGATTCACGTACACCAAGGCTACCCATGAGGCCAAGCTGGGACCGATCGAGTTGTCGATCAAGGATAAACAGACGGTCAATGTCCCGGTTTGGGCTGGTGTGGGGGCGATCGTGGTTGGCGGCGCACTCCTGCTTTTTGGAAGCAAAAAAGGTTAACGACCGCACAGGCTGCCTCAAAAGGCAGCTCCACCCGAAGATCTCGCCTCAGTCGAGGACGCTTTTGTTCGAGGTCTGGAAGAGAGAGGCTTTCTCGTTGCGCCCCCCCCGGGATCCGGAAGAACATGCTCGCTTCCTCGCGAATCATCGGCAGCGTGAATGTTCATGCGACAGGTATCTTGATAGCCGCTGTCAAGTGCAGGTAAAACGCTGCCGGCCGCCTTAAAATGCCACCTACGTGCTTCTCCGGCGTCAGAGCGTCACTGTTACCTTCATCCATTCCGGTAAACCAGTGGAGATTGCCCATACAAAATATTTCAACGGCAGGCGCTGGGATAGAATGCCTGAACGAGCACTGGTTCATCAACATAAAACAGATCGAAGCGACTATCGAACGCTGGCGTATCCAGTACAACTTCGAGCAGCCTCACAGCTTGCTTGAGAATCGTGCCCGTTACGAATGCGCACAGCAGCATCGAGTCATTGCCTGAGACGAGGTAATATTGATGGCAGACTCTACTTCGATACCTAAGTAAATGGAGGCGGCGGGTGAGGGACGCAAAAGGTCAGAATCACTGTCGGGATAGATCATGCAAGGCAGAGCTTTGGGACAGGTTTTTACGGCTTTCTTGAAGTTGGGTTTGACTTCCTTCGGCGGACCAATCGCGCATCTCGGCTATTTCCGCAACGAATTCGTCATGCGCCGCCGCTGGTTCAGCGACAAGGCCTATGCTGATCTCGTCGCGCTGTGCCAATTTCTGCCCGGCCCGGCAAGCAGCCAGACCGGGATTGCCATTGGCGTGCACCGCGCCGGCCTGTTGGGTGGCATTGCCGCATGGCTCGCGTTCACGCTGCCGTCGGCGGCGGCGCTGGTCGCATTTGCCTATGGGCTCGCTGCGCATCCGCAATGGGCCGCGGCCGGCTGGGTGCACGGACTCAAGGTGGTTGCAGTCGCGGTGGTGGCGCAGGCGGTGTGGGGAATGGGCCGCACACTCACGCCCGATCGAAAGCGCGCGATTCTCGCGCTTGGTGCGACGCTGATCGCGCTGATTTGGCCGAACGCTATCTCGCAGCTGGTCGTTATTGTGCTTGGCGCGCTGATCGGGTGGCGCCTCCTTCCGGCAGTTGATCACGAGCCGCACTTGGCTCTTGTGTTCCCTGTATCCCGCCGCCTCGGGTTCTGGTTGCTCGCAGCATTCTTTGCCTTGCTCATTGGGCTGCCACTGCTCGCAGCAGGCACCGGCAGCAGGGCGTTGACGGTGTTCGATGTCTTTTACCGCGCTGGCTCGCTGGTGTTCGGTGGCGGGCACGTGGTACTGCCGTTGCTGCGTGCCGAAGTCGTGCCGAGCGGTTGGGTGAGCAATGGAAACTTCCTTGCCGGCTATGGCGCCACCCAGGCAGTTCCGGGCCCCCTGTTTACGTTTGCTGCCTATCTCGGCGCGGTCATGAACGGGTCAGTCACTGGCTGGAGTGGCGCGCTACTGTGCCTGGTGGCGATTTTTATGCCAGCCTTCCTTCTGATCGTCGGCGTACTGCCGTTTTGGGAACAGCTGCGACGATACCGATCTGTCGCGGCAGCATTTAACGGTGTCAATGCCTCTGTCGTCGGTATCCTGTTTGCCACGTTATACGACCCCTTATGGACCACTACCATTCATACGCGTTGGGATTTCGCATTGGCCGTCGCGGCATTCGTCGCTCTTACCTTCTGGAAGGTGCAACCGTTCGTGGTCGTGGTCACCGCAGCGCTGGGTGGCGGAATGCTGGCCCATTTCCAGTTTTGAGAGGAACACAGGGTGATCAAGGAGAATCCAGAAAGCATGCAATGGGCTATCGGGCTCGTCCTGATGGTCGGCATTATTTCGCTCGCGCATGCCGGTCCGCCCTTCATGACCGATGACCCCGAGCCCCTCGACTACAAGCACTCCGAGGCCTACGTATATTCGACTTACGACAAGGGCCCGGAAGGAGGAAAAGCCATAGCCGTGCCGGCATTTGAATTCAACACCGCGCCCCTGGCGGACGTACATCTGCATATCGCCGTACCGTTTCTCGATCTTCGTCCGAATGATGGGAGCCACGTCTTTGGCCTGGGTGATGTGGAACTCGGCATCAAGTACCGTTTCGTCCACGAGACCGACAGCCGGCCGCAGATCAGCATCTTCCCGATGCTTGAGATTCCGACGGGTGACCAGAATACAGGGCTCGGCAACGGCCTGGTATGGGAAACATTTCCTGTTTAGCTTCAGAAAAGCCGGGGCCCGTGGACGACCTACGGTGGCGGTGGTCGGGCGTTCAACTCTGCCCCTGGCATGAAGGATTACAACTTTGGCGGCTGGCTGCTGCAACGCTCGATCACCGACAGGTTTGTTCTTGGCGGCGAGCTCTTCTATCAGGGTGCCCCGAGCGATGCCAATCGCGAGTCGACCTTCTTCAATGTTGGTGGCTATTACAATGGTATCGTGGTCTGCGGCGGATGCAGCCTTTCGACGCGCTTGGATCGCGCACATCTCACGTGAGCTGCGCCGTTCGCGGGCCCAGGGAGAGAGACTGGCGCTGAAGAGTGCACCCGAACGCATTCTTCACTACCTCGAAAGCGAGGGCGCTGACGGTGTGGTCACGCTCATGGTGACGCGCAAGGCCTGGGTGGCCGAGCTTGGTCTTACACACGAGAGCCTGTACCGCACACTCACGCGCCTAGAGGCCGAGGGCCGAGTCATCCGGCGCGGAGCGGAGCGGCGGCTTGCGAGGCACCGATCGCCTGCAGCTTCAGGCCGCGCTGGTTGAACATTGCCAAACGCCAATTGACGCCGCCGGCGGATTTCATTGTCCTGAAATTGTCTCAAAAAAGATGTTTCACGAAAGCGCTTAAAGAAGACTTGCCATTTTTCAAATCCAATCTGTCCAATGCGCAGCGCCAGATTATACGTGCGCGTATTCGCAGCGGGAATTGTGGACGAGCGTCGTTGCGAGTTGTTGCGAACGAATGGCGGCGTGATTTGCAATTCATACGTACTAGCGTCGAGTCCGCATTTTCCATGCCTAAGCGTTCCCGACAGTATATTTGATTCCTTGCCGGCTTGATGTTCTGAATCAATAACCCGGAACTCTCGACGGGACAACGATTGAGAACTGGTTTCGTCGGATCAAGAAGTGCTGGACTAGGGTGTTCAGGATATTGCGGTGTGTCTTGACATGATTCTGCACGATCCGTTGATAATCAGTGGTCTTCACAAGCTCGCCGCATCTTGTGGTGGACATGGAATAAATAATGCGGGAATCGCATCTATTCCCTGAGCACCGATAATCCAGGGCGGCTTGAATGCGATGGGTTGCGCGACGGTGAAAAGTAAGGACAGGAAGCGTGGCTATTATTGTCCATTGCTTTCGGTATCCTAAATATTCTTATACCGCTAAGGGAAATTCAATGAACAAGCACATATCATGGTCCCTGGTTGCTGCTTTCTTCGTCGTGCTTACCGCCATAGTGACTCCGACCCGGGCCGCTGATCAGCCGGTTCATGGGGGACATCGAGTTGTCATCCAGGTGAGCGACAATGACCCCGGAAAATGGAATCTGGCTCTCAACAATGCCCAAAATATCCAGGACGATCTCGGTAGCAAGAACGTGCAAGTGGAGATCGTAGCCTACGGTCCAGGCTTGCCGATGCTGAAGTGGACTTCGGTCGTCGGGTCGCGGGTAGGTGAGGCAATCGCTGCGGGGATCAAAGTTGTTGCCTGTGAAACCACGATGCGCAAGACGCATTTGACGAAAGATGACATGTTGCCGAACCTGCAGTACGCCCCCTCCGGGGTGACTTACATAATGAAGCTCCAGGAGGAGGGTTACGCCTATATCCGGCCTTAGCATGTAAAGCGGCTGCTCTCAGGATGTGGCGCAAGGCATCAAGGGGAAGTATTGATCGTCATCTACGGCTAACCGAGTTTCGTTAGGTTGCACTGGAATTCCGCTAAGCCGGAGAGCTTAGAGTTCCTGGCGTGTAGGTCGGAACAGGATCTCGTTCACATCCATCTCTTCGGGCTGGCTCATGGCGAAGGCAACTGCCCGCGCGAACGAATCGGCAGGGATCGCGAACGCCTCGTAAAACTTGTGAATGTATTCAGCGACGTCCGGTTCGGTGATGGTGTCCGGAAGTTCCGTGGCGAGCGCGCCCGGTGAAATCACTGTAGTGCGTATGTTGTACGGTTTTACTTCCTGGCGCAGCCCTTCGGACAGGGTCAGCACGGCATGTTTGGTTGCGGCGTAGACCGCGCTGCCGGGCCGGACCTTGTGGCCGGCCACTGATGAGACATTGATAAAATGCCCGGCTTTCTGCTGTTTAAAATACGGCAACGCCGCAGCGATGCCGTAAAGAACGCCCTTGATGTTTACGTCGATCGTCCGGTTCCAATCGTCAATCTTCAGGCGCTCAAGTGGCGAATGCGGCATCAGCCCGGCGTTGTTGAGCATGACATCGATACGCCCATATGTCTGAACGGTTCCATCGACTAGTCTCTTGACCTGGTCGTAGTGGGTAACGTCCGTAGTAATGGCGAGTACCTTACCACCACGGCCGATCAGCTCGTCTGCCAAGGACCGGATGCGATCGGCGCGTCGTGCACCCAGCACAACAATTGCGCCCTGCGCGGAGAGATGCCGGGCAGTCGCCTCACCGAGCCCGCTGCTTGCGCCCGTGATGACGACAACTTTTCCTTCGATGTTATTGTCCATGATTTTGGCTCCCAATTGCCATGACGGCTGCTCAACGACCGGTCAATTGCTACAGGTATTCGGGGTACCAGATCCCTTGTGCCTTGATCGATCGCATCCTTTCAAATATGCGTGTCCGCGCATTGACACATTAGAGTTTCAGTCGGCGCGCGGGGCGCGGTTGATCATCGAACTGCCATGGCAGTTATGTTGCCGCACGAGCAAAATTTTTGATCACAGAGGGCGCTAAAAGGCTGAATTGGACTCGCTAAGTCCTTGAAAACATGGTGGGCGATGCAAGGTTCGAACTTGCGACCCCTGCCGTGTGAAGGCAGTGCTCTACCGCTGAGCTAATCGCCCGAGATTGGGCGCGAAGTTTAAGCTTTTTTTGCTTGCTGGGTCAATTTTGGGATTCCAATGACAGACACCAGTATATGGAATGGCTCCGCTGCCGGGAAGCGATATGGGAGCAGTATTCGGCGAAATGATCGAGCCGCATTCGAGTGCAGCCATTTGCGCAGGAATTTTGCATAGGGGGCGTTATCGCTGCAGTATTGCGCGCTATGCGGCTGCTGCGCGCCGCCCGCGGGCGGCCGTGATGGTTTATCGGATCGCCGCAACAGTGCAGGACGGAATCCTGTTCTGCGCGACTGTTATTTGCGTTGTCAGGTAACCGGGAATTTGTCGTCAAAATTAACACTTACCGCGCAGTGCAGCGGCCAGTCTCGTCATGGTGGCTGATTTTCCGTGCGATTTTCATTAATATGTCCGATTAGCGACAACCCAATGAGTCAGGTCATGGCCATTCGTACCCGTTTTGCGCCGAGCCCAACCGGCTATCTCCATGTGGGCGGGGCGCGGACAGCGCTCTTTTCCTGGCTTTATGCCCGCAAGCATGGTGGCACCTTCATCCTGCGTATCGAGGACACCGATCTTGAGCGTTCAACGGCCGAGTCGGTAAATGCTATTTTGGAAGGCATGACATGGCTCGGGCTTGAGTATGACGAAGGTCCCTTCTTCCAGACGCATCGTTTTGACCGTTATAAGGAAGTCATCCGGAAGCTGATTCAGGAAGGCAACGCCTATCACTGCTATTGCTCGAAGGAGCGTCTGGATACGCTGCGTACGGAGCAGATGGCACGCAAGGAAAAGCCGCGTTACGACGGACGCTGCCGGCATTGGGGCGCAGAACCCCCGCCCGGGGTAGCCCCGGTAGTGCGATTCAAGAATCCTGTAGAAGGTGCGGTGGTGGTCGAGGACATGATTCGCGGACGCGTCACGTTTCAGAACAGCGAACTTGACGACCTGATCATCGCGCGCTCCGACGGCAGCCCGACGTATAATTTCACAGTAGTAGTCGATGACATGGATATGCGCGTGAGCCATGTAATTCGCGGCGATGACCATCTCAATAACACCCCGCGCCAGATCAACATGCTGAAGGCGCTTGATGCAACGCCACCGGCGTATGCACATGTTCCGATGATTTTGGGCCCCGATGGCAGCCGCCTGTCAAAACGCCACGGTGCAGTGAGCGTGATGCAGTACCGGGAGGAGGGCTATCTTCCGCAGGCGTTGCTCAACTATCTGGTGCGTCTGGGCTGGTCACACGGGGATCAGGAGATATTCTCGGTAGACGAGATGATTGAGCTTTTCGACGTCACCAGCGTACATAGTTCTGCCGCCGCCTTCAATCCAGAGAAACTCCTGTGGCTGAACCAGCATTATATTAAGACAGCTGATCCGGAGCATGTTGCCCGTCACCTAAACTGGCATCTAGGACGTCTGGGGATTGATCCAGCTGCCGGTCCGGACGTAACGGAAGTCGTGAAAGCGCAGCGCGAGCGCGCCAAGACCCTGGTGGAAATGGCGGCCAATAGCGTGTTTTTCTACCGTGACTTTGATGCCTATGACGAGAAGGCGGCGGCCAAGCATCTCAAGGCCGATAGTCTGCCTGCATTACAGGGCTTGCGCGACACTTTGGCGCGCCTCGGTGCATGGACAGCGGAGGTCATCCATGAGGCGGTGCATCAGTCTGCGATTGCCCATGGGCTCGATCTTGGCAAGCTCGCACAACCGTTGCGAGTGGTGGTAACGGGCAGGGCGGTTTCCCCCCCGATTGACCAGACATTGGCGCTGCTGGGGCGTGACAGGGTTTTGGCGCGCATCGACCGGGGCCTGCGCTACCTTCTCGAAAACGCTGCGCCGATCGCTTGACCGGGACCAAGCCACCACGTAAAGTACCGCACCTTTCAGGGGGCCATAGCTCAGCTGGGAGAGCGCCTGCATGGCATGCAGGAGGTCGGCGGTTCGATCCCGCCTGGCTCCACCAATTTTTATGGCAACGCCGGCTGCGGCCTGTTCCGGCTTGTCTATCATTTTGTCCCCATCGTCTAGAGGCCTAGGACATCGCCCTTTCACGGCGGTAACAGGGGTTCGAATCCCCTTGGGGACGCCAGTTAAATCAATAAGTTACGTTCTTTGCAGACAAAGACGGACAGTCCATCATTTTGTCCCCGGACTGTCCTGAATATATCCGCGTATTTCCCACCGCTGTCCGAATGTCCTGGATGAGCCGCCCGGCGGGCGATAACGGCCTAATTCAGTCCGTTATTGCTCCGCTGAATTTCCGTTGGGGTGCATATATAGAGAGGGCGCATTCCGCGCCGAAAGGAGGTGAGTCGATGAGTGTGGCGCCAAAAAAACTGGCGGCGAGGGCCGCTGCGCACCGGGAAGCCATTCTGGCCGCCCGGGCGGAGGGTTACTCCTGGGCGGAGATTGCCGAGCGGTTGGGAGCGACCTCGGGGGACGCGATGCGAAAAGCGTTCGAGCGGTCAGCCCGCTACACGGCATCCCGGCAGTGGCCACTCCCCGAGCCCGCGGTAGTGCCTGCCGCCCCGGCGGCGGCCCCGACCGCCGACGGCAACCCGAAGCGACCCCTGAATCCGGCGGAAATCCGCAAGCTCCGCGAATCCATCAACCCTGACGACTACCAGTAAGGAGAGATTCTATGAAGATTGCAGTCACGAACTATTGCGGGACGGTCGGAAAGACCACCATCGCCGCACACCTGCTGTCCCCCCGGATGAACAACGCGCCGGTACTGGCCATCGAGTTCGGTGAACGAGACCGCCGAAGGGCTCGGGGTCGAGACTACGAATTGCCAGCGTTTTCCATGCTCGACAACCTTGCCGGAATGGCGCATGCGGCGGCACAGCAAGCTTTATTTGGCCGTGTGGAGTAACGATTATCGAGTGGTCAGAAGACTCAGCTCGATCGCCTGATTGCGAAGGAATTCGTTCCTCGCCAGATCGATTACAACTCCCTCAAAAAAGCGCCCAACTGTTCCTCGCGCAAACATCTATATCCTGCTCGAGCACCTCGTGTGGCTCGAGTCCCTCGGCGAGATCGATGCGCCGTTGGCCGGCATTCTGAGTCCAAACTGCGCCATCTCGCTAACCATGCGATGACGCTCGATGCCGCGAGACTGGAGGTGACTACTCCCGTTAAGCGCTACACGTTGATCCTGTCGCCGATCCACCACATGCGCGTGCGCTCACGCGATGATCTGGCGGATCAGTTGCCATGAGTTCGGCGGGAAGCCGCTATGATAAAAATTTGCCTTTATGTTGGCATGATCCCGTTGTCGCGTCTCACGGTTTTCTGTGTCAGGATGTACGAATGAAAGCTTTCATGCGTCTATTCGGATTAATCCATGGGGTGATGGCATTTCTCTTTGCCTGCGCTGCACTTATGCTCATTATTATTGCAACACGCATGGGATGGACGGCCTTCACCGGTGGCTTGGACCAAGCTGCAGCGCAAGGGATTATCGAAGCCGTGGGACTGTTAGCCGCGGCCGTTGTAGCGCTTCAGATCGCCGAGACTATTGTTGAAGAAGAAATTATTCGCGACGCTGACATTAGCGCGCCAACCCGCATACGACGATTCTTGTCAAGATTCTTCGTGGTAGTGATTGTCGCCCTGGCCATCGAAGGGCTCGTTGCGACGTTCGGCGCCCTTCACGAAGATCCGGCGCAACTTCCATATGCCGCCAGCCTTTTGATTGCGGTAGGAATACTACTTGCTGCCTGGGGCCTATTCGTACATCTCAATCGTTCTGCCGAGGAACTGGAACCGGAAGCAATGGCGGATGCAAAGCGGGAAGACCTAAAACTCAAATAATCTCTATGCGTCACGTCGTCTCCCTGATGTAAGGTGGAACAAAGCAGGGGTTGGCGCCATACTTTTGCTAAGTATTTGCGATCATGGTCGAAGAACCGATCGAAGCATACCGGATCCACGTCTGGATTCGCTAGGTTAGTCCAATGATCTGGCGCCGGCTGCTGGTTTGCAGCAATAGTGCGATCGCCGATCTCCAGCACACGATTCAGATCGTATTCGGCTGGTCGGATTCCCATCTTCATTTGTTCCACATCCGTGACCGGGATTACCTCATCCGCTGCGAGCCATTAAGGAAGGTGCGAAGCACCGAGGCGAGTAGACCGCGGTAGGCGCGCCTCGACGGGCGAAGCAGGAGAGGTATAGCGCCGTTAAGCCAGTGTGGGCGAGCGTCTGGTGCGCGCCGAAAGCGCGCACCGCTCGACCGCAGGGCGGCCGCGGCCGTGCCGTAGCCGGAGGCGAAGGCACAAAGTTGCGCCGGTTCTAACCGAGTGCGCGAGAGGGACTTGGACGTCCTGTCGCGCTTCACGAGGGCCGGCGCACAATCAGGCAAGATCGGCGGCATTGGCTTCTCGACCGATGCCAAGCAAGTTCACCTTGCTATAGCTTGGAGTCCTTCCAGCGCTTAAGCCGCCTACCGTCGTGCACGGTCAGGTCAGTCAGCCCGCACTAGGTACAGTGCCGATCTATGAGCAGGCGTTGCTGCACCGCATCACGGTAAATTTGTTCTCAAGTCATCCGCACTCCAGAAGACGAATTTTGCGACATCCGCAAGTAGTCAAAGACGAGGCGGGAGGGAAGTTCAAGGCGCGCATCATTTCGGCGATGGATTGAGCGGGCTTCTGGAAAGACTTGAGGATACCGATGGCGAAGCGGCGTAGACGGGTGATATTTTCCGGACCGAAGCCGGTACAGAATCGAAGGATCTTGCGAATACCAGTGGGAGTTTGTTTTACAGGGTCTAGTGTTCTGGCGGGCAGGGTGCTTGCGCGATGTGGCGTGCGGAAAAGGCGGCGGGGGCGCTGCCACGGTGCAGCGAGGTGTGCAGCCTGGTTCCGGATCGCGGCCGGGAAAGACGTTGCGTTACGCGGCAACAGGCTGGCGTCAGAAAGCGATGCGTCTAACAAAAACGGTTACAGTACGCACTACGTGAAGAAAATAGTTTTCTACAGCCTACAGGAAGGAAGGTGCGAAGCACTGAGGCCAGTAGTACGAGGCAGACGCGGCTTGGCGGGCGAAGCAGCCAGGCCATTGCGCCTTAGAGCCGTTGTGGGCAAGCGCTGGGTGCGCGCTCGATAAGCGCGCACCGCTCGACCGTAGGGCGGCCGTGGCCGTGCCGCAGCCGGAGGCACATCGTTGCGCCGGTTCTAACCGAGTGCGCGAGGCGGACTGGGACGTCCCGTCGCGCTTCAAGAGGGCCGGCGCACAATTGAGGACGGTTTCTTTTGTTGTTCATCCAGTTTTACCTACTGCTGCTTTGTCATAGCAGCTCCTGCATGGTCTCCAATCGTGCGACCGTCCCTGCCAGTCCGAGGGACAGGAACGTGTCCAGCGGTTCGCGCACTGAACGCGGAGGATTCTTCAACGCCTCACGTTGACCGCGGACCGCCGTACAAACCGCTGCTGGGGCCAGGTCGTGAAGGTGCGAGACGAAATCGTCGGGATGCTGTGCTTCGATGCCGTGACTGGCGAGTGCGGCTGGCGGATAATCTCTCAGGTTGTAGGTTAAGATCACACCCGCCTGGCAGCGGATCGCCACCGCGAGCACATGGCGGTCATTGGAATCAGGCAGTTTGAGATGATCGATGAGACCTTCGTATCCGGTAACCAGGCAGTCCGGCACGGAAGAGTCCATCAATTCACGAGTGCGTTGTGTTTGCTGAGCCTTCAGATCGGGCCGATCCTTCAGCACTGAGCGCATCCACTCTTCGTGGATGCGCTCGGACCAGCGAGCCCGGAATAGGTCGGTCAACGCTAGCCGCAATAGTAGGTCGCGTAGCGGTGCGGGATATAGTACACAGGCATTGTAAACCGCGACGAAATTCGCCAAGCGTCAGTATCCCATCCTTAGGTCTTGGGCTTGGTGCGTTAGCTCATCTAGAGCCTGCTTGCGATTTACCTGCATGCGAGCACGGTGCTCGAGGAGATCCTTGAACAAAATGCGTCGATGTGTCCCCACCTTCCGGTAAGGAAGCTCATTGCGCTCAAGCAGGCCGACCAGGTGCGGCCGCGACACGTTTAGAAAGTCCGCTGCCTGCTGGGTTGTAAGTTCAGCATGGATCGGCACGATCGTGACAGCGTTGCCTTCGGCCATCTGGGCGAGGATGTCCACCAGCATTCGTAATGCAGACACCGGTACGGTAATGTCCTGTTTGCCGTCGATGACACGTAGCTTGGCGGTTTCGCCGTCGCCAATACAGGCGGCCAGGATCCGGCTGCTTTCGCGGGCGAGCTGAGACTCCTTCTCGGTCGGCAGTGTTGGTGAGGGCGTGGTGATGGCAGGTGCGTTCATGGCAACACCTCTTGAAATGTCTTGTATGCAACAATAGCATTAAACGAAATAAACGCAATAAGTGAAGAGAGCTAAAATATAGGTATAGGCGGGAATTCGCACAGTTACCCATTATCTGCGACGAAATGGAAAAACATGTCCAACGACATGCAACGTAACAAAATGTGATGCGACTTTCGTGCAATGAGCAAAAAAGTAATATGAGGTTTCAGAAAATGTACGTCCGGGGGGGAATTAGAATAATGAAAACGGTTCGCGATGCTTGTTGATGCCGGGTGAATTCTGACTGCTGGTACCGACTGAAGATTGATCAGGGAGATTATCTGTAGCGTCCTATCACCGTACATATTCCGGTGAGCATCGGGTGGTCAATCGATTTCCGGCACAAGGTTCCTGAAATGGTCAAAAATTGACAGGCGCCAACAGGCGGGTCATTCGAGCGCGCAAACGAACAGAAACTCGTGAATGTCCGAAACTGAAAAAATTTTGTTTGAAAACTCTGAATGGCGACGTACCGCGATAGTCTGAGTAACGAGCCAACGCATAAAGTTCCTTCAGATGATGGGTGACCATAGCGG
>VFSW01002303.1_pt1 | contig 28848 bp, 21 predicted proteins | sample 5358111 | NCBI WGS metagenome assembly VFSW01 (sample SAMN11554181, study PRJNA540505) | mine drainage metagenome | isolation source: sediment from site ElyBrook_90M | place: USA: Ely Copper Mine, Vershire, VT | collected 2017 | reverse complement strand
GATGGGAGGGCACTCTGAGCCAGACCCTGCTCTCTCCCCCCAATCGCCGCCTCCTGAGCACCTATCCCGGCTAGTCCCTCCGCCGCCTTAGGAAGGGTACCAGCTAGGAGTTGGCCGTAAACCCCGGCTTTCTTGGTGGAGAGTTCTGCCATAGTCCCAGTTCTCCCTCCTCCCCTAGCGCCTAGCTCCTGGGTGGATTTCAGGGCGTTATCATACTGAGAGAGAATGGTGGATACCTCGGGTCCTAGGAGCTTCTCGGTAGCGGTTCTGTCCCCCTTGAGGATTGTAGAGAAGAAGTCTCCTGCTTGGCCTAGGTCCCCTACTCCAGCGGCCGTGGTAGTCTTTCCGGCAGAAGATAGCTGAGGAATCTCGCCCAGGAGTCCCTTCGTGGTATCCGGGACGCCCGAGATCTGCCCGGTGAGCGGATTGGATTTGCTGCTCTTACTTCCCAGGAGGCTGCCGATAGCCGGCCCGACGATAGGCAGGACGCTACCGGCTCCCCCTAAGGCTCCCTTGAAGATGTCCCAGAAACTCATATGTGTAATCCTATATACATTATAGCTACTACTTTCGCATGTACCATTGAAGACCTATTCGCTTGGGGAGACCGCCATCCGCCTCGGAAGGAGGATTTAGAATAGCGTTAGTGTTGGTGAGATCGTGAGAGTGGGTCAGCCCGGACACCGAATGGGTATGAGGATGGTTAGCTACGGTTGTTCCGGTGCCGGACTGGACTACCACAGAGGAACTATTAGCTGCCGTGGTGCCAACAGGCGAGGTGTCCTCGGTCTTGGCTGCGGGGTCCCAGGTGGGATTTGTGGCGATTCGTTGGGCACCGGGGGAGCCTCCTAGGATAAACACGTCCCCGGTTAGGTTAGGGGTGGAGACGGTAGCCAGGCTCCCTCCGGCTGTGGCTATGGAAACAGCGGTCCCGTCGCAGAGCTTCCAAAGGTTAGTCCCGCCCGGCAGGGAGATTCCGGCGACGATAGCGGTGGGTTCTAAGTCCCCTGGATGGAACCTCCACCCGGGGAATCCTAAGATTAGGGTGTATAGGTGGCGATGGGAGAAGTCGGTGGAGTTGAATATAAGCCCAACATCGGCTAGGGATAGGTCGCTGGGAATGGATAAGAGAACGTTATAGTTCTCACCTGATTGGTAAAGCCACTCCCCCCCTATAACTGAATAACCCACAGCGGCTAGGGGGCCGGCAGGCTGGGTTAAGGTAAGGGAGGTAGGAGACTCAACCGACTGCACCAGATACCTAACTGGGTTCCCTAGGATATCGTCGATCTGAATCTCAGTTCCTACCCAATAGGCATTGAATGTGAGCCCCGATGCCCAGGTTACAGTGCTACCTGTTACATCCACCACTCCCTCGGCGTCTCGGGTTAGATAGAGGATGGTTCTATCCGTTTCGTAAAAGGAGGTTCCTTTGGGATAGTATATAGCCGGATGGAAGGAGAAGTAATACGCAACGTTGAACGTTATACCTGCGGAGGTAGTGAGAGTTATGTGGGTGGTGTCTACAAAGGTGGCTACTATATATTGAGTAGGGCCTATGGTAATATACTTACCCACCATGTCCTCTGAGAATAGTTCTCCCGAGGCATAGGTTACCGCAGTTCCGGATGTATCGACCCTTCCTTGGCCTATAAGCGCCCTGCCTCTTCTTATATGGGTGTCCTCAACCGGGTGAGCTAGGATAGGAATCCAGCGATTCCCGGCTCCTACGGTTGGAGCCGGATAAAGAATAGAGGGATCGGCTATGTTCAGGAGTAGGATCTCAGTGTCGGTCTCGTAGAAGAGGGTGTTAGTCGGGTAGCTGGTGGGCAGGAAGTTCTCAACCCTCTCAACATGAGTCCCGGTGAGAACCACCTGGCCTAAGATCCTCCAGGTTCCCGGTAGGGTGGAGGCATCGAAGAAGTAGGGGATGCCGTTCAGCTCAACCACTACCCCGGCTTGGGCTAGGTTGCTTCCTATGGGCGGGAGGGAGGTAACATGGGTTACCTTGGCTATCTGAGGCTGGGCGGTCTGGCCTACTAACCCGGTGAGGTTAAGCGGGGAGGACCCACCGGCGGAGATAGCCTGCACAACCGCTCTAAGATCCAGAGAGGTTACCTTGGCCGGGTTATCTAACCTGGCCGTGGTAGCGTAATGATACTCAAATAATCTGCGTATCTCCCGCTCGACAACCGGGTCCACCCTGCCGGTTAGATTAGGAATCCACTGGCTCATTGAGTAAGAAGGTACTTGTCGGATCTAGCAAGCTCGACATTGGAGGAATCTAGATAGAAGTGTTGAACCCATAAACCCAAGCCGATATTAGGATCGAATGTAACGTTGCAAACCCCGGAGCCGCAGTCCAGAATTTGGCCGTCGGTTTGAAGATCCAGGTCGTGATATCCGTATCTGAGTACGGTCTTCACTCCCCCGGTATAGGCGGCTGGGTTGGTTATAACCTGCTGGGTTCTTAGATATTTACTCTTAGTAGTAGGCAGGAATAGCCAGATCACAGTCTCCCCCGGGTTGTAGGAGATGGTCTCGCTTGTGTCGCCGGTTACATCGGCCACGTCTATATACTTAGGGTTTAGGCGATAGCGAATTATAGTTCCTGAGTAGGTTAGCCCGGTGAAACTAACTACCTCGGAGTGCACAACCTCTTCAAAGCTGGTTGAGATTAGGAGTCTCCCTAGGGAGCTTTCCTTACATCCTGTAACTATGGTGCGCCCAAGGCTCATGCAGGATTTCATCGGTTGGAGGATATAGGGCTCTAATGTCTTAACTAGACTGCTGGATAAAGCAAATGCATTCCAGTGTGGGGATTGAGCGGGCGCTAGCTTGCCCGGTCTCATGTGATTCTGCGGGTCGAGGGTGGCGTTATAGCCGATGGCAATTGCTTGGTTGACGGCAGCACAGCCCAGGCCACAGAATGCATAGATCTTCCACCCGGATACTCCCATGCTGATGCTCATCCACTGCTGAGCCTGGGATACCTCCGGCCTAAAGGGCAAAGCGTTCCAGCCGTCTGCGAACTCATTCATATAATTGCCGGCGGATAGTTTGTAGTATCCTCCTCCATGCACCGCGGTCTGCATCAAGACAGGATTCTCCCATTTATAGCAGTAGCGATTGTACCAAAGTACCCTAACACGAGTTCTCCACACGGATTCAAGAGACTGTCCCTGGGAGTATTGATGGTTCGAGAAGCCTCCCCAGGCTCCTAAGTCTGTTACATACAGACTATTGTAATCGGTGGAGGTTGTGTCGGAAGTCCAGGGTATCAACGCCCCGCAACCATTATTGGCGGCAGGAGGCCAGGCGATAGGGACTCTTCCGGACACGAGATTCAAGGTCCCGGTTACATAGCTATCTAAGTAAGCGTTTGTGTAAATGGGATGCAGGTATGGGTACATCTTAAGGCCCGCGTCAGTTCCGGAATTGTATGTTCCATCGGGGAAATCCCTGTCGCTTGGAATAGGAATTGTGAATGTGTTGGGACCGGTTACCGTAACCGGGTAGGTATCATTTATGTTAGTCTGGCTTGTGGCGCTCACGAAGCCGACGTAATCTCCGGTAGTGAATGTGTGACCGGTCTGTGTAACCGTGGCGGTGGAGCCGCTCTTAACAATCTGGGTCCATCCGCCTGAACCTATGGAGACTTGGAATTTATGTCCGAATCCGTGGCCGGTTATTTGCAACCCCGGGTCGGTGGAGGAGTTATAAGACCCATTTACTACGTTAATAGTACGGAAAGTAAACTGCGAGCCGCTTCTGGTTCGGACATTATAGCAGGCATTCATTGCCGATGTAGCCGATCCGTAGACGCAGAACAGCGCGTTCTCGCTTGGCGTTGCGGGAGGTGAAGCAACCGAACCATCCCCTATAGTTACAGTGGCTGTGCCAAAGCAAGGAGTAGAGGCGCAGCCGGTTACTACTAGACTAGCGAAAGGAGTGCTGGAACTGGTGGGGCTGCCATTTGGGTTGGGAGAGTTGCCATGGATATTAGTAGCCTCGTCCATCATATCCATGAAGTAGGATTTGCCCCAGGTTTTAATGCCGTTGAGCATAGTGAGCACGGCGTCTTTACGGGTGGAAGAACCTACTATCGCCGATTCGTTTATGAAGTTAAGCCATTGAGGATGGTTGGAGATGGACTCCGCGCTGTAACCCGCCCCTGCTCTGGGTCCCATTGTCGCCGCTGCCGGTTGATATCCGGTTGTGGATCCGGTTTGCAGGCTATTCCAGTTGGCGAGGAAGGTGCTATAGTTGGACCAATCCGGGCCGGGATGGGAGGACAGCGGCGCTTCGTGGCTGTTGACGGAGGCACGGCGGAGGCGTTCCGCATTGCCTGGGATAGTTAGTACGTCAGTGCTATTGAGTGAAAACCAATGCACTACGAAGTGACTAGTGCTTGGGTCGTAGGCGGTTCTGAGGCTACCCTGGGAGAAGTGTTTGAACTGAGTGGGCTGGCCTCTAACATTAACTTTAGTCTCCGCCCAGAACCAATTAACCGGGCTGGAACCGGAGGAGTACGCCATGATAATGCTAGTAGTGCCTACTGCTACCGGAGTCACCACCCCGGAGGCAGATACCGTCGCAACCGCCGTGTCCTGGGAGAGATAGGAAACGGCCGACGCGGTGATAGCGGTGGTTGTACCGTCGTTGTTCTCCCAGAAAGGAGCCAGGCTGGTGGTTGAATCTCCAACCGAGGTCCAGATCTCCTGGTAAGCCGAGCGCAACTCCATCGGCCCAACCGAGTTGGAGATTGTTATATCCACCCCCTTCTCGCTTAGCACCCCATCCCCTGGGAACTGCCACATTTCGTTGGAATGGACGAATGTAGCTGTGTGGTTGCCGCTTCCCTGGGAGGTTAGGTCGATAGCTGTGCCGGCTCTGGCGTTCGCTAGACTAGTAGCCCACTTAGCTGTATTCTCGTCTACATAGATTGCGTAGTATATAGTAGCTAGAGCTAGCGGGCTAGGCAGCGTTCCGGAGGTAGTGAACGTAGCAGATCTCCCGGTGCTCAGGAGGTGATTGGTGAGCGTCATCGTATCGGCGCTGGTATCCACACCTGAGGCAGCGAACACCGCAGTGCCATTTTGCGCGGAGGAGTTAGGAGGCCACTCGGAACAAAATAGATTATGGGTGCCGTTGGTTAACCGCGTGCTTCGGAACAGGAGGGAGAGCACTCCGGAAGCCGGCGAGCCGTCCCCAGGTTTCCACTCCACATAGCGATTAAACGCAATGCTAAACGGCCCTACTCCGTCGTTGCTGAAGTCTATGGCTGTGCCCGCTTGGGAGTTGGCATAGGAGGTGGCGAATTTTATGGTAGTGGAGTTCACTACAATCGCGAAATAGGTTATCCCCAGAGCCAGCCCGGTAGGAGGTGTGCCGGAATTTAGGACTATCCGGTTTCCGGTTACTATCCTATGACCGGGGAAGGTGTAGGTATTAGCTGTGGCGTCGAAATTAGTCCACGGCAAACCGGTTGTGGTCTCCGAGGTCATATACCTACCGTCGATGTTACAGGAGATTGTGGTTGAGTGATTAGCTCCTATCTTGGAGGTTACCGTTACCGTTACGTCTCCGCTTAAGGTCCCGCCAGCTCCTGTAAACGTAAGCTCGCTGTTATCGTTACGTAACAGAAAAGTTACCGCGGAGCTGGTGGCTAGAGTAGTTCCGAAGTGGTTTCTTGCAATCGCGGTGGCGGTTTTGGTTCCATCGGCAATCAAGCCTAGCGGAATCCATACATCCCACGGAAACTGAGTAGCTGTCCAGGTCTTCTTTTGATCCGATATAACATATTCAACCGTGGCCGTGGACGGAACCGAGGTTAGGGTAGCGGAGAATTTCAGATTCCCTTTTACAGCCTGGGAGGCGGTGGGCGAGGTAATGGATATGCTCTGCCCCCAGCAGGCAACCGCCATGAGGAGGGTGGCTATGAGTTTCATGTTAAGTACCGGAGATATCCTCCACCGTGACGTAGATGGAATATGTACCGCTAACCGATAAGGTAGTGGCATAGGTAATGTTATTTACCCCGTCCGCTCGTATGACATAGGAGACCGATTCGTAGTTAGTCGCGGTGGTGGCGACCCCGGCTGAGGCTATGGATCTAGCGGCTGTGCCGTCGTTCCAGGCGATAGTGGATAGAAGGGTTCCGGTTCCGGTGGCTGTGACGATTGTATAAACACTAACCCGGTACACCCCAGCCGGGCATACCCCGGAGTTGCACTGGAGGTTGGCGGTCGATATAGATGCCACCTGCCCGGTTGAGGAGATAAGCTTGGGAATCGCCACAAGTCCCATCCCCGAGACCGCCCAATTATTATATCGGGTGAACCTAGAGGATGTTCCTATGGCGAATCCCTGGCCGTCCAGGTTTTGGAAAGCATTCGCTCCCACTTTTCCAACATTGTCTACCCACATTTGAGCCGCTCCGGCCAGCTCCCAATACTGAAAGTATTTTGTTACCGAAGTGGCTGCTATGTTTGCGCAAAGAAACTGTCCGGTTGTATCCCCGGCCACAATCGCGGTTACCCCGAATTGCGCTAAGCAGGCGGTAGCGCTCTGGGGAGCTATGGCTCTGGTGGCGTTGGAGGCCATGGATAGTTTAAGGATTTGCTCCAGCTGCCCATCGGTTGTCGCTCCGGACCTGGCGTTTGTTCCCACGCTAAGGATTATAGGAGCGGAGTCGGTCTGGGTGGTGCCTACCGGGAGCCCGCTCTGTAGAGCTAGGGTTCCTCCCGCCCCGGCTGTGGTTAACTGAGCGGACTGGGAGGTTATGGTAAGCGACTTACCGGCTCCGGAAGTCTGCCGGGTCATGTTGATGGCGTAGTTGGCGGCTACGTCGAAGGTGAGGGAGGCGTTGATGCTAACCGAAGCTAGGTCGGATAGGGCAGGATTGGCAAAGGTAGTTTTGGTAAGCGCCCCGCCTGCTGATAGGGCGGTAAAGGCCTGATTGGTAGTACCTGAGTCGGGAATAACAGTAACCGAGTTCCCATCAGCTAAGGTAATGGTTCTGGTTCCGGAAGTGGAAGCTCCGACGAACTGGAAGTTATTGGTTCCCGGGGTGCCCGAGGTACCGGCTAGATAAAGGTATCTAAAGGGAAGCGTAGCCGAGCCTAGATCAATGGTTCCCGCGGCTCCCGGGAGAAGGGCGGTGTTGATTGCCACGGCGGCGAGGTTGTTTAGAGAGGTATTCGCTCCTCCTCCACCACCAGCCGAATCCAGGGAGCTTCTGAGTTCCCAGGCCCCCGCGCCCGAGTCGGATAGGTTGTTGAACACAAGGAGATGGATAGCGGAGATCTTGAGATCCCCGGAGACTAGGGCCGCGTTCTGTTGCTTGTAGACGTTCTTAGCACCCAAAGAGCAGAGGTTAAAGGTTAGGGCTCCGGTGTTCGCGGCATTCAGCCTTAGGTAGACCTGCATCCCACCAACAAGGGCAGCGATAACCGGGGTGGGGCAGCCGGTTGCGGCGGATGCCGATCCTCCCCCAGAGACGAATCTAGGAGTTCCAGCTTGGTCGACCGCCTGAGTTAACAGGACAGCGGTGTCGGCGGAGATGGTTCTACCTGAGGCGGAGAGCCCGGTACCGGCGGTAATGAACCCTCCCTGGCCCCTCTCGGTGAAGTAGTTGGTTCCGTCCGAGTAGATATTCGCGCCCTGGTCGGTGGTGAGAACTAGGGTAGCCGCACCGTCTATGGTTGAGGTAGTGGGGGTGATGGTAACCGTCCCGGCCCCCCGATTCTGTGTGGAGTAGCTCCAGTTAGCCGGGAACGTCCCGCCTGCCTGGGGAAGAGTAACGGCAATAGCAGAGGCGTTAGAGTGCGAGACTAGCTTACCTCTGTCCCCGGTGAGGACTGTATAGGTGGTGCTGGTTTGGGAGTTAACCGGATGCGATCCCCGGACGATTCCGGTTGTGATAATCGGGGACCCGGAGGTTGTTTCCACTCCGCCTGAGGCATCCACGGAAGTAACCGATCCCGAGCCCGATCCGCCGCCGTCCCCTAAGGGCTCCCAGGTGGAGCCGTTATCCCTACACCAAGCCGTGAGGGAACCGCTGCCAGAGGTACAAGACCCGGCGGTTGCGGCATCGGTGACGATAGCTACTCTGTTAGCAGTACCGGCAGCCGGGAGCCCGGCGACTGTGTAAGCTCCGACTATGGGAACCGTGAGGGTTTTGTTGGTGAATGCCTCGGTGCCGGTTAGGGTAGCGAGAGTTCCGGAAATAGGTAGGGTAACGGTGGTTCCGGCAGTGGCGGTTAGGGTTATGGAAAATGCCCCGGAGGTGGCAAGAGTTCCAAGATTAGCGATAGTAATAGTAGCCGAGGTGGCGGGCTGGGTAATAGTAACCTTATTGATAGAGGTAGCGGTTGCTATGCCTAATGTAGGTGTAGTAAGGATAGGAGAGGTAAGGGTCTTGTTGGTTAGGGTATCTGTGGTGGCTCTGCCTACATAGGTATCGGTTCCCTGGAAGGTGATGGTTGTGCTATCGGTCCCGGCTAGAGTTAGGCTATTGGATAAGGTTAGGGTCTTACCGTCTGCGATAGTAATAGTAGCCGAGGTTGCCGGAGCCGTGATGGCGACCTTGTTGATTGAGGTAGCGGTTGCAATTCCCAATACCGGGGTAACCAGAGTAGGGGTAGTGGCCATAACCACAACCGTCCCCGAGCCGGTCTTGGATGTTACATCCGTTAGATCGGCTAAAGCTAGGACCTCGGCTATCTGAGCGTTAGAGGCGGCTCCGGAAAGGTTGGTGAAAGCAGGTTGAGCTTTGGTTATCGCCCCGGCGGTTGTGATGCCTGTGAGGAAGTTATTGGAAGCTCCGGCGTCTGCTATTACAGTGACCGAGTTCCCATCTGCCGCAGTGATAGTTCTAGTACCTGAGGTTGACGCTCCCTGGAGCTTGAAGTTATTGGTGTCGGGGGTGCCTGAGGTTCCCGCGAAATAAAAGAATCTGAATGGTAGGGTAGTGGAGCCTAAGTCAATCGTTCCAGCGGCACCGGGTAGTAAAGCTGTGTTAATGGCAACGGATGCTAGGTTGGATAACCCGGTGTTCGCACCTGCCGCGCCTCCGCCATCTCCTACTAAGTTGAATCCAGTTCCAGAGGAGTTACATAGGAACAGCTGTTGCCCGGCTGGGACGGCATCTGTCTTAACGTAGAAATCCACATTAGCCGTACAGGTCCCTGGGGTGGCAGAGGTGAGACCGGCTTTAATCGGAGCTGTGGAGGTAGCGGTGGATATGTTAAAAATCAGGGGAAGCTGGGCGTTGGTGGCCGTTCCCGATAGGTTGGAAAACGAGGGCTGGGCTCTAGTTATAGCTCCCGTAGTTGTAATCCCGGTTAGGAAATTGTTCGACGCACCGGCGTCGGCTATCACGGTAACCGACGCACCATTTGCCAAGGTAACTACTCTAGTTCCCGAGGTAGACGCTCCGGTTATTTTGAAATTGTTTGAAGCCGGGGTAACCGAGGTGCCTGCTAGGAACAAATCCGAGAACGGCAGGGTAGCAGAGCCTATCGCTACACCCCCGGCTACTGCCGGCAGAAGAGGAACCGGGATAGCGATGGGTGCGGTGAGATTGGATAGAAATAGATCCGCCCCGGTCGATCCGCTGCCAGTCCCCCCGATTGTCATGGACCTAAGGAATGGAAGCAGGACCCCAGATCCCGAGGACTTTACGTCATAGTTATTAGCGTCGGCAAAGAAGAACCAATACCCCGAGGAAGAGGATACAAACGGATTCGACTTAGGGGTGCTAGAGTTGTCGGAGTAAAGGGTAGCTAGGGTAGAGGTCCCCTGGAGGTACACCGTTATTGTGCAGGATGGATAAGACCTCTGGAAAAAGGTAATAGACTGTAGACCGGCGACAATAGGCCTCTCGGCTCCCTTTTCGCAATATCCCGACAGCACTCCCCTGGCATAGGAGGACTGGGAGAATAGCCCCAGGAGACAACTTAGAAGTAATATCCTAATATTTCTCAATGCGACCTCACTGAGTAACAACGCTGGGAGACGCCCCGGCTGGAATCTGTTCAAATATAATCCCTAACATAGGTCTCCTGGTAGTGGTGTCCGTAAAGGCTCCGCCGTCTGTTTTAACCGAGTAGTATGCATTGGCCCCGCCTACGTATTGATCCAAGTCGGCATTTGCGTTAACAGTTGCGAAGTTGATCTTTACGTTATTGGTGGTGGTGGGCTTAAGCGTTAAGTAGTATACAGTTTGGGCAGATAGCACAACGGGGGTAGGAAACAGCCCGGAGGTATAGTTATCAACCGCCCCGGCGTATACCTTAGCCAGGAAAGATCTAGTAGCCAACACGGTGGTTCCATCGGAGGCGTATAGCACCAGGTCAAAATCCGCCGAGGTATTAGCCTGGAAGGTTGTTACCCAAGCTCCCACGCACTTAACCGGGGCTGCTAGGGTAAATTTCAACCCCCTCTCGTCCCCGCCCGAACCCGAAGACGTTCCGGAGTTATAGTTAGCCGAGGATACCGCCGAGAAAGGGGATACATCGGGGAGATAATAAGCTAATCCGTCGTCGTAGTACAGTACAAAATTAGGCAGAACCGACGAGACATTCTTTGTCCACACCCCGGCATTCTGAGTGTCTATGTATGATATCCCTACCCCGAACGAAGCGGTAGCGGCGTTCATTCCAGACACTCGGAAGGCATCCCCAACGTTGAAAGCGTTAGGTTGCTCCCAGACAATAGAAGCCGAGTCTCCCTTGGTAACCGCCCGAAGCGCTCCGGTGTCGGTTCCGTCGGAACTAATAATCCCCGTGGTAGTCCACAGGTTGTCGTCGGTGTCGGCTATGTTGGCATCCCGGTATTGATCCTGTGTTCCATCTGGATCGCCGTTAGCGGTAGCCGGGTCCTGGAAGCTTACCCGGATTACCTGCGGACAAGTTGTACAGGATACAGTTCCGGTTCGATAGCCTACTTTCCACAGGTTCCCTGTTTTAGGAACCTGAAACACCACTGCTATTTTCTGCCCCGATAAAGTTATCGCCGAGGAGGTAAAGGCCAAAGTCCCCACAGGATACATAGAGGCTTCGGGGAATCTCATCCCGGTAACAGTTCCGGATTGCGCCGATATAATAGCTACTAGCGCTAAGTAAAGGGTGGCTAACTTCCTCATTGAGTCCTCGTATAAGCGAATTGCAAGCCTATTAACTGGGCGGTTGCGGCTAGGTTATCGCTGGCGTGGCTGTTATCGCGGATGAACTTGAAGAAGAACTCCTCGTCCGCCGAGCACCCGGTAACCGTTACCGAAGCTATTGCCGCATCGTTCCATTGAAGAGTAGTGCCCTTGGCCGCGTCGGTGACGGTTTGCGCGGCATTGAAGGAAGGGTCGCCTGTTTCCGCATCGGCTATACATGCTGTCTGAAGCTGCCACACCACGCTTCCGCTGGTGGCTGACGTTCTCCAGGTGATCTTAGTGAGATCCATGGTTCCCGTCCAATAAAGCGGCAGGCGAAAATGTCCCTGGATGTTATAAACACCTGCGGTATCCGGGAAGTCCAATACTCCATAAATGGTATTGGTGCCGTATACAGCCGTTGCGGCTGGCGCTAGGGTAGTGGGAGTATTGAGGCCAGGAGCGCACGCGCCGGCTTGGCAGGTTGCCGCCGAATAATTGGTGTAATTGGTTATAGTAGCCAGTAAGGTTCCCGAGGTAGGAAGGGTAACCGAGGTATTAGCGGTAACAGTGAGGGTTGTAGTGAATCCTCCCGAGGTTGTGAGATTCCCGCCTAGGGTAATGGTCTTGCTGGTGTTCGCTACGCCAGTGCCGCCTTGAGCGCCGGTTACCGCTGCGTTATCCGTTAAGACCGTAGCTGAAGCGTTGGGGAAGGTAAATGTCTTGGTAGAGGTAGTCGGGCCGGTTACCTCGAAGAAGGCGTTATTAACGCCTCCTTGAGCCCCGGTGACTAGAGCATTAGTAGTAAGAACTGTAGCGGATGCGTTAGGAAAGGTAAAGGTTTTTGTGGAGGTAGCGGGACCTGTTACTTCGAAGAACCCATTATTCACCCCGCCCTGGGCTCCGGTTACTAGAGCATTAGTTGTAAGCACCGTGGCGCTGGCGTTGGGAAAGGTAAATGTCTTAAGGGATGTAGCGGGACCGGTGACCGCGAAGAATCCATTAGCCGTGCCCCCATTAGCACCCGGGAGAATCCCCGAGAATGCCGTGGCGGTAATGGTTCCCGACCCGGAAGTTGCAAGCGACCCCCCCGTTCCCACCACCAAGGCCGCGGCATTTGTTCCTGCGGTGATGTTGGAGAACGCAACCGTAGCCCCGCCACCCACCTGGGTCCAGGTAGTAGCGCATCCCCAGAGGGTCCCCAGAACCGTGTTGTATTGGAGATAGTTAGCGGTGCAGGCCCCGGAGGGATCGGCGACAACGAACCTGATTGGCTTAGCCGGGGAGAGCTGGGCCAAGGCGATCCCAGCTAAGCAGACTATTAGGGAGAGGAGCTTCTTCATGTTAGACCGCCTTAACTTGGACGTTGAGCTTCTGGGCGGTACCGGCGGACCTAACGTAGATACTCCCTAAGTCCACATTCCCCATGGGGCTTCGATCCGAATAGGCATCCCCGGTCGCTAGGACATACCCGAACCTGGTTGTGGATAATAGTCCATCTCCTAGGAGGATATCTTTAGTGTTCCCCCCTACAGTATCGATTCCAGGGTGGGACTGTAGGGTGAGTTCCCGGCAACTCCCCGGGCAGGTAGCCACACCATCCCACTTGGTTTCAGCGGCGATCACAGCGTTGATAAGATCTAGGAGATTATAGTTGGTATTCGGCGAAGTCAGGGTTACCTGAACCGCAACAAACCCTCGGCGGATGTTAGGAGTAGTCATAGAAGTCCTCTGCTTTCATTATACTTGGGGTCATATCCTTGCCCCGGAGGTTCGGTGGGAATCGCCGAAGGGATGGGCGACGATGAAGTCCCCGCTCCAGGATTTCACCCGGATCTCACAGTCCTTAAGGAAGAGTCTAAAGGGGGAGGGGGAGGATAGGCGGTAGGTGAAGAGTTTCCCCTTGAGCACACGGCTGGCGCTATCCCCAAAGATCAGGTATTTCCTGGCATAGACCCCCCCTGTCCGTGGAACTGTGAACACAAAGGTTACCCCATCCACCGTGATCTCTAGAAGGACATCATTGGTGGATATTAGGGCTATGTACCCATCCTTGATGAACTGGAACCCGGGGAGATCATGGGTGGTACCCTGGGTTTCCCAGAAGTAAGTAGCCTCAGGAGCGGGCTCCCAGACCCATTCCATCCTCCCTAGCCTTACTGCGGTTTCTGGGACTACCCTAAGGGTATGGGCGATAAAGGGGTGCTCGAAGGAGTAGGGCTTGATGGATAGGGCGTTCCCGGTATGGGCCAGGGAGAGGGTAGGACCGGCTTGCTGCTCGTCGAATTGTATCCCGGCGATAGCTGTGCCCATAGCCTCTGCCCTGAGTCCCTGAACGAACTTAGCTCCCATGTACCCGCCGTCGGAGTAAGCGGTAGCCATAACAGATAGCTCAGGGTACTCCTCATAGATATAGCTAACCGTGAACTTTCTCCAGGCTAGGGAGGTAGTAGGAAGTAGCCGGAGGAGAGTCTTAACTGTTGGCGGGGATACCGCGAACGCTCCGACTAGCTGCCCGTTGAACTGGGCGGTATAGGTCTGAACATCCCCCTGGTCCCCTTGGAGTTTGAACTCCTTGAGAACATCCTCGGTATCGGCCTCGACTAGGAACCCTCTGACTAGCTTGGATCCTCGGTAACCCCCGTTAGTCCAGTCATCAGCCCTTAGGAATGTATCCTCGGGTCTCTCTAGGTAGGAGGGCTCCCAGAAGTATAGCTTAGGAGTAGCGGACCCGGTAGTCCAGGTAAGCTTCACTCCTAGATTCCGGGCGAAGGACCCGGCGCCGGAGGAGAGATCTAGGGGGTTGGTGAGCCCCCTACCTCCTAGGGAGTATCCAGCAGACCCTAGGAGAGTAGCAAAGTTATCCTTCCAGGCCTGGGCGGCGATAGAGGTGGAACCTGTATCCAGATCGAACACTATATCCCCATAGACCTTCTTAGCTCGGGTGTCTCCTAGATCCAGCGCCGGGGTCCACACCTGGCCGGTGATTGGGATAGCGTCATCCGAGGCACCACCGGGCCGGGTGATATACCCAAAGCTCGTCCCTCCTAGGAGATCCACTTTCTCTACTCCATTCACTCGGCCGTTCTCTGAGTAATGGGAGGAGAATCCCTTGGGGGTTCCCTGGAAGTACAGATCAGGGTACCAGGCTTTATGTGCTCGTTCATAGACCAAGGTTCTCAGCGCCCCGGCTGAGTCGGTGTAATCGAAGATAACAAACCCATTATGATAGCAGAGCCTAAGAGGCTGGGACATATCCACTGGGTTTAGCCCATTCACCGCGAACCCTTGAGAATCTCCTTGGGGGAATAGTGGATTGATATCCTCACTGATCTTAATCGATTCCCCACCCAAGGTCTCATAGATCCCATCTGGGCCTACATACCAGATCGCCGGCCCGACAGCCAGCCCCCATCGATACACCAACCCCTTGCCCCTAATCTCAGTAGCAGTAAACCCACCTGAGCCATTAGGGACTAACGAGAACGGTCTCTTGTCCGAGAAGGCATAGTTCCTCCCGTCATAGATACACCCATTCATCATGGTTTCGGATGGGGAGGTCTCTTCTACTCGATTGGTATCTGGGGCGGAATCTGGGTCAGTGGGCTTGGTGAAGTAGATACTCCCAGGGGATAGATCATCCCCACAAGCGAATAGGCATTCCTTATACGGTCCCCACATAACCGGGAGGGGCTGACCCGCGGCGATGGGCTCGGGGATCTGGAGGTTAACCCCAGATGCAGCGGGTAGGGAGGTCTCCACGAATAATAGAGTAGTGGACGAGGGAGAAGATGAAAGGGTTGTGGTGACCGCGTTCCCGGAGGAATCTGTAACTATAACCGCGGTCCCCCTGGCCCAAGCTGGGTCGAATAGATCCCCAGCTACCCATTGGATAGAGGTCCCGATGACGTTAACCACCGAGGACTTTGGAAGCTGAGCAATGGGGAAGGGTTGGAAGGTGTCAGTCTCCAGAGCTTGGTTGACTACTATAGCCGCAGAGAGAGAGTCGTCTAGGAAATTAGGAGAGGCATTAGGTGAAGTTCCTATGTAATGCCAGTCTGGATTGGTTCCTCCTAACCTCTCCCAATCTATCTTATCCACCTGAGGATCTGGGGAGGGCTCAGCGGTTAGTTGAATCCCCTGGCGTTTGGCGACAATCCCAGATCTAGTGGTAGGTCCTGGGAGAGACTTAGCTCCTGTAGTAGACCCACGATACCGATAGCGGTATAGAAATGGAGTGAGGTTGTTGTCGGTGTCTGGGCCGTAGCTTCCCCCTACCCAGAGATCGGATACTTTAATGTCCACATCCCCGGAGACCACGAACCTAAACTGTACTGCTTGGATCGCTGAGAGGTTGGCGGAGATGGAGGAACCGATTCTAACTAGAGAGGCTACCTTCCAGATGAACTCAGTGAACTCGGAATTCCCGGCGCCGAGCTGGCCTGAGGGGCTGATTCCTAGGGGTACCCCTCCCCCAGAGACTCCAGGACTGGAGGTAGCTGGGATACCGCTCAGGAACTGATCTGAGGGTTGCTGCCCTGACCCAGGGAAGACCACTCCGGAGGGATCTGACCCGGCACCCGAACCGAAATCAGGGAAGGGACTCTGTGGGGTGGCGATATCAATGTTAGTCTGATTCTGAGCCTGGAGTTGGATAGCCTGGGTCCTAGCGGCGTCTGCGGTTTGGGTCCCCGCTACCACAGGTTGGAAGTCGTTCGGCCGGAAGGTTCTATAATAGGCATTACTCTGACCATCGTTGACTGAGTACGCCGGGAGGGTGGCTGGGTCCACGTCTAGGATTAACTTCCCCTCAACCAGCAACTCAGGCTTGTTGATACTAACTCCGATGTGGATATAGTCATCAGGACCTATGGGGCGATTGGTGGCGTTCACCACTCCCCAGTTTATGATGGATGCTGGGTTGGTGCTAATGGATCCCTTCCCGGCTCCTCCAGGAGTTACTGAGAAGGAAATCGCAGACGCAGTTAACGCCCCTCCAGCAGACCATGGGGTGTTCGTATAAACCCAGAAGCTCCCATTCGCCGGAGCTGATATCCCCTCACCCGCTGAGTGTGCCCCAGAGGTCCTGCACCTGAATGAGGAGTTCCCGTCATGGGAGTTGGTAACCGAGATCACCCTAACGTACTCCCCACCTAGGAGAAGCATGGCGTTTCTATCAATCCCGCCTAAAGCAGAGGCTGGCTGAACTGTGCATAGCCCCGTCCCTCCTGAGTCGTAGATGATAGCTTGGATGGAGTTCCCCCCCGACCCTGGGTCTACGAAATGTACCTCTTCTATAGGTCTAGCCTCCACCCCTCCGAATACTATCCTCATCCCTGGGACTATTCTAGAGGCATCCGTACCAGTTGGCGCCACCGCAGCCCACCCAGTTCCCCCTGAGACATACACAATCGCCCCAACCGTTACCCCGACTAGCCTGGAGATTATCGCCGGCGCTGTGGCGAAGTCATGAGGAGACCATACTGGTACGTCGTTAATCGGTGGTTGGCCGTACTGAGCGGAGATAAGTTCTACATCCGGAATGGACTTAGGCGGGGCGATTCCAATTGCGGCGTTAGTCCCAGAGGAATTTACCTTCCTCATTCGATTCGCATCGGCTATATACATCCACACCAAAGCAGATTGCTCAGGGCGGTAGGGAACGAAACTCAGAGGGTTACCTGAGTACCCAGAGTCGTTAACCAAGAACACAGGTGGAGTGTTGGGAGCGGAGAAATCAGTCCTAGCCGTCCATAGATCTGTTCCCACCCCGGCGAACCTAATAAAGTCCTCGGTAACATAGTCGTTCATTCTGGAGATGGAATGAACAGGGTTGCTGCCCAGAGAGTCCGCGTGTATCCGGATCTCCCCGGGACGAGCTTCCAGTCTACCCTCTTGGAACCCCCGGACGTTCTGCAGGAAGGGGAATTTCCCAGGTGGCATTAGGTTAGTTGGATGATTTACATCCACACCTAGGGAGAGGAACTTCTGAGGCTGGCGTTTGAATTCCATTTTAGTGCTGCCAGATATCCAGTCTAATCTGCACCGCGCCTATGTTAGAGGTAGAGGCAGTGCCGTTGAAGAGGGACACTGTTACGGTATCCACCCCAGAAACCGCCGCGGCCAGTAAAATCCCAGGAGCATATGGAGTGTTGATACTAACCACAGCAGTATCCCCGATGGCTGCTCCCGGTACCGTTACCGTAGTACTGCCTACAGTTAGCGAAGGGATCGTCCCAGGAGTCCAATCTGCAACTCCGGTTAGGTACTTCTGGATGATACCCCCACCCCGGATCTGTAGTCCTTGAAGGTTAGTTGCGGTGGTATTAAGGTTGATAACCTCTGTGGAGTTCACCCGGAGAGATGCTGAGGTTGGGTTGAGCCCGGTTCCCTTAGGATCGGTGAAGTCCAGGATAGCGGTGGGGATCAGAGAGGAGTACCTCCCAATCGCCGCGAATGTCCCCCCATCTGAGAACATGTTCAACCCCGCAAACCATCCAATCCCGTTAAAGGTAACCCTACAGGTGGGGACGAACACGGTGTTTTGGCAGTTGAATAGGTCATCGGTTCCTTGATTGGTGGAGGCCCTAAGCATCAAGTGAGTAGGATTACCTGTGATATCTTGAACGTCCAACGTGGGGATAACATTCGCAGTTAGCCCAGGGTTCCCGGCCGGGAGTGGCGCGGGGGTCTGGTTCCCCCCGATAACCTGTCTAACGGACCTGCCAAATATATTCAGGGTAGCGGGGATGTTCCAGGAGAAGTTCCCCTGGTTCGCTCCTTCCTCAACAATAGATTCGGTGTTAACCGAGCTGGAGATTAGGATCTGATTGGTCCTAGCTGCGTCCTTGAGTTTATTGGACTGAATCCCAACCTTAAGATTACCCCCATGGTTAGCTAGGATGGAGGCATAGATTGGGAACACCGGGGTGCCCGCGTAGGCGGAGGCGCTATTAGTAGGAGCATAATTAAATGTGTTACCGATGATGCTTAAGAATAAGCTAGTCGAGGTCACTCCGTTCCCATCTAGGAATATATGAGCGGAATGGGTAGAATCCAGGAGCCAGCCTGATCCATCAAATGTGTTATCGCTGATAAGAATGTCAGAGATGCCGTTAGTGGAGGGAGCGTTATTCCGAACGTGGACCCCCCATTTGGTGTTGTGGTCTAGCATGAACCCAGAGATCTGGATGGAGAAGTTTACATCCCCGCCTGTGGGCTCGGTTATCAAGTCAGAGCCAGACTCAATAAGCACCCCGGTTCCGTTGAACTCGATCTTCCCACCGATCCATCTCTGGGAGGCGCACCCCCAACCCAAGTACAATCCCGTCCCTGTGTAGAGATCAGTGTTGGGATCTACCCCTGGGAGTAGCCAATTGTTGCTATTGATATAGACCTTGGTGAAGGTGGAGTCATTAAACCCGTAAGCATACCCCCAGATTCCTATGTACCAGTTTGACGCGACGTTTATGGAGTCACCCCAGAAGTAATCAGCGCAGGCATTTTTAATCCCAACCTTGTTCATCTCGATAGAGACGTTCTGGAGAATATGCCGAGCGTAGCAATTCACAGTTGGGAGATCTGAACTACCATAGGCGATCCCAATGGAGGTCGCATCGGTCTGGGTCTGGGTCTGTGTAACTGAGTCCCCGAGGATGGTGAGGTTCCTGATTCCGGTATTGACGATAGACCTAGCGTCAATTACTCTACCATCAGTAGGAAATCCAGTTATGGTTTTAATGGTCACTGCGTTGCTACCCAGCGCACCATATTTAGGGGTAGCCTCGGCGCCTAGGAGGGTGACGTTGGATTTTAGGACTATAGGGCTAGCTATACCGTATACTCCCGGAGGGAAGAACACAGTCGCCCCGCCGGTCACGGCCGCGGCTAGGTCGATGCAGGAGTTAATCGCGGAGGAATCATCTGTTACCCCATCTCCCTGGGCTAGGCAGGAATTCACATTGAACCAATGGGAGTTTTCATCAAACGCTGAAAGGTCCCCCCGGGTGAAAGGGGGGGAGATTCCTCCGTCAGAAAATGCTACATCATACCTTCCGTTACTAGCGTAAAAGAACCATGCTCCATCAGCAGCCGCAGTAAAGGGATTGGCTAAGACAGTCCCGGAATTATCCGAGAATATGGAAGCTAAGGTTAGAGTTCCAGATCTATATATCGTAACTGTACAGGATGGGTAGCTAGCCTGGACCTTGGTAGTGGATATTTGTGATCCAGTGGAGACCGTAACTCCTCCCTTCTCGCAATATCCCTGAAGCCTGGAGCGGGAGAAAGACGGGATACAGCTAAGCATCCCTAGCAGAACGACTATGGCTAATTTACCCATTAGTTACACGCCCAATGACCATTCTCATATCTAGCATTTGCTACCCCAGCGCCGCCGGCTTGGCATAAACCCCCAGGAGCCGCCCCATCATCTACTACATTCTTACAATCAGTACAGTATATCTGAGCCCCACTGCCACCTGAGGGAGTTCCTAAGTTGGCAAAGGTTAAGGCGGCGTTATAGAAATATCTCTTCACCCCGATCCCCCCGTCCTGGAACACCATGTCTATGACCCCTTGGCGCTCTATGAAAATGTCAGCGTGAGCGGCCGCGGCGTTGATGTGGATGTTTCTGGGCTGAGTGGGTGTACCTGCGGTCCAGGTATGAGAGCCCGCGTTATCGAGAAAGGACCCGGCTGCAACTGGGCTAGCTGGGGTGCTTCCGGTTCCTGTGGAGAAGACCAATCCAGTAGACCCTCCACCCCCAGGAACTACCCAATTTAGCCCGGTATTAGTAGGAATGAAAAGTGTGGAGTCTAGGTAATTAAACCCATTCAGACGATTCACAGCCCCCTGAGCCAGCCCGTTATAGGGATCCAAAGCCGAGCCGAATATCATGGTAGGCCCTGCGGAATTATCTATGAATCCATCGGAATGGAAGTCCCCAATTATCCTTGTAGCGGTGGCGCCTGTGGAACCAGTTCCCAAGTCCTCAGCTTCCAGAACCAACCCCGTTCCATTAGCCTCACTCCTAGCGCCCACCAAGGTGTTGTCGAAATAAGCTATGCTATAGCCCTTCTCGAAATTCTCGATATCCATTCCATAGCCGATGACGTTCTGGCCGCTAAAATCCATGGACATTCCCACCGTGCCCGCGACTATTCCTATGTCATGAATTACCGCGCCGCCTATCCATTGGTTAGCGCCCCATCCCCACCCAGGGACTCCGGTGATTTTAATGCCTGTTTTGAAGGTTCCCTTAACTGCGTTTTGGATCCAGGTGAAGTAAGCACCGAATACATGATTAATCGCAGACCCTCCCCCTAGATACAGCCCGATCTGCTGACTGGAGCTACCTGGGTAGTTTGAGTCTATCCAGGTTCTCGTCATGGAACAGTAGAGGCAATTGTAGATAACCACCCCCTTAGCACTAACCGAGGCATTGGTTATACTGATTTGTAGATCCTCAATGGAGTGTCTGTGGGATAAGGTAGTGTTAGCTACTCCTATAGTAACCGCCGCCCCGGATCCAGTGTAAAGTAGATAACTAGCATCCCATCCAGCTCCCTTGAGTCTCACTCCTACACTACCTGTTATGGTAAGCCCAGTTGAGCCTAGGTTACAGATTCTAGCAGGAAATAGAACCGACCCTCCGGTTATCTTCGCTGCGTTTATAGCCGCCTGAATTGCCGCAGAGTCATTAGTGGTACCGTCACAAATCGCTCCATAAGTTAGAATGTCATAGGCGAAGGTCTTAAGGTCGAAAGTGGTTTGGGCACCGTGGGTAAATGGAGTAGGGATTCCAGCCCCAGAGAATTGTACATCATAGGTCCCGTTGTCGGCGTAGAAAAACCAGTATCCTTTGTTGTCTGCTGTGAAGGAGTTGGCTAGAACCGTTCCTGAATTATCTGAGAACAATCTTGCTAAGGTTAATGTACCAGCTTGGTAAACTGTAACTGTGCAGGATGGGTAGCTCCCTTGAACTGTAGTAGTAGATACTTGGGTCTCGGTAGTAACCGTAACCGCTCCGTCCTCACAATACCCAGCTAATCTCTCCCGGGCGTAGATTGGAGCCAGCCCAACCAATGCCAGAAGGAGCAGTAACTTAGCTTTGAGCATAATCCAATTCCTTTAAGGTGGTATCCGATTTACGTCTGGGGTGGGTCTTCTCTCCTCGCAGGGAGCGATCTGAGAGTACATCGAAGTTATTCGCCTGAGCCCTGAGCCGGTCGTTAGTCACCGCAGCTACCTTAACTAGGTTCTCATATAACCCCATGGTGTCGTTGAGATCGGACGCGCCCACTTTAATTTGGGCTAGATGCTGGGCGTAATCGATAATCACATCCAGAATCTCCTGACCTACCTGAATCCAGCTAGATCCCATCTGTGGAATAGGGAACTTAGGGGTCAGGTCGAAACTGACTGAATGTGGAGTGTTGTCCGGAGTGGGCAACACGGCAACTAGATTCCCTAGGATCCCGATAGCCTCAGGAGGACCGGGGAGTTCATTGACCCAGGAGGGTCGGGCCTGATCGATCTCCCCTAGGGAATCCACGAAAGAGGGAACTCCGGACTGATACCCGAGTCTCACTAGGTTATAGATCCTAGCTAACTGTACCCCATCCTTCCAGCGGTTCTCACAGTATCTAGCTCTAGCTTTATCCTCCCCAGGACCATCAGTAACGTACAGATCAGCTAGGGCTCCGAACTTCACCACCCAACAAAGATCATCGGGGATGCCTAGAACGGTGGCTACTGTGGCAGGAGTTAGGCTCCCTAAGGAGTTCACAGTGACCAGACTCACCGCTCCCACATCGGCCGGCGGAGGAGAGAGCTGCATGACCAAGGGATGTTGGAGGATCGTAGAGAAGTCCGAGGGTACCCCAGGGGACTGCATCCACCCCGGCGCCGCGGCAGTCATGGTGAACTGATCGGCCTTCCAGAGGAGGGTGTATCTCCCATCCTGGTCCTTCCACATGGCGCGTCTAACGTCGATTACGCTCCCATCCAGGGGGAGATTCCCATTCCCAGGGGAGGGGGAGTTAACCTCGGACGCGGTAAGCACCACGCCTGATTCCAGGAGAAGCCTGTCCCTTCTCCTCTGGATAGCCTGGATCACCCCCTCCAGGGTGAACTGCTCAGTTCCCCTCCACACATCCCACCCAACTGGTTCCATCAGGGAATGCTGGATATCAGCTATGAGTTGCCTATCGGTCACCGAGGGAGCTAAGGTAGGGATCTCGGTGAAGATATCATAGACGGAGACGTTAGGTCTAGTCTGGAAACTCCCCCGAGTGGAGATCGTAGCCGAGTAAGCCTGCCAGGTTCTCAGGGATTCAATCAGGTAGGATTGTAACTCAGCATCCGACCAGAACACCTTCCCAGGGTCGGATAGTCGTATAGCCAGGGAGCTAACCAGCTCAGAGAATCTGACCTGTTGATATGTCCCGGCCATACCCCACGGAGGTTACCCTTTGAATGAAGAACCAATAGGGGAGGTGGCTGTGCCCATGGGGCCTTCGAGAGCCGCTGGGGATCCTTTGAGACCCTCAGTGTTCACATAGAGAACATGGGACAGGACCGAGGTATCATCCCCAGGGGACTTAGTATCCGCAGGATTCCCCTCAGTGCACTCTCCGAACTTAGAGTGGGGACCGGGAGGGATTCCAAAGGGGTCATGGAAGGGCGAGTTGAGTGACATTAATTAGCTCCTAGAGTCATTATAGCAATGGGTTACAGCATGGCCACACCATGAGATTGGGCGTAGTTGCTGTCAATCGGGCCTTGGAAGCCGTAGGTTCCCTGGGCACCGGGCGAGAGGATGGTTACCATGATCTCGTTGTCGTTCCGTTTAGCGTCCATCAATTCCACACGATATCTCTTCTGGGAATCGGCTAGCAGGAACCTCCAGTCGGTTCCCCTGAGCTCGGGGATCCTACCCTGGTTCTGTAGCGCCCACCTATAGGCCGCCTCGAATGCCTTCATCACCACCAGGGTAGATGGGAGCTGAGCGGGGAGGTAATCGGCAGGCGAGAGATCCACATGCCTCTTTACATAATTGCACTGGAGAACCGCCTGGGAGGTGGGATGGGGCCATAGCTCGTATTGCATCTGCCCCGCGGTTGGATCGGTCTGGCCGGGCGCAAGGAATCCGTTAGGAGTAGGGCGATAGGTAGCTGCGTAATATGGCTGGCCCTGGGCTCCTCGAAGGGGGTCCCGGCGGTTGAGAGTTTCTCTGGTGAGATATAACCGTCTGCCGGAGATGACGTATCCCTGAATGGGGTTGAGGATGGAGAGATATCTGAGGAAGTCGGTGTTGGGGGTGATTCCGTCCACGGATGGGGGATCATAATAGCATCTATAAATCTGATAGGTAGCCGATGCATTCGTAGCCTCGGTGTAGATTCTATCCAGGGTTACGATCCCAGTGGAATCGTCGTATCCTAGAATGTTATAAATCGGCGATCCTCCCCCCACCCTAAATTGTCTCTTAATAAGTGGAGGGTTGGCCAGGGCAAGAGGAGTCAGGATAGCTTGGGCAGTAGAATCGAAGGTTACCTCATTCGAGAACTGGGTAACCGCAACCGTCCCGCCAGACACAGCTCCAGGGGTTATTAATATTCCCTCGCCCATATTCCAGCTCCAAAGTCTATCCTTCCGGATATCCTCCAGGGCCTTATTGACATACTTCTGGGCGAAGAGTCTAGGCAGCCCGGGGATCTCTCCGGTTAACTGGGCTGCCAGATCGAGCAAGGTCGGCAAGGGGAGTTACCTCCCCGAGAAGAACACTCGGACAATTACTGTAGAGAGGTCACCGGTGTTGGCGACTTCCTTGGCTACACCCGGGACTCCCGAGCCGGCAGCCTGGGTAGCGGTAAGGCCGGTTGCCGGAACGGAAACAATCGCTCCGTTGGCCGCCGAAGAGGTAACAGGCGTGGAACCGGATGCCACTGAACCAGTAGCGGTACCCGCAACCGTGATAGCCCCGCCGGATGGAATAGGAGCGGCTAGGGTAGTCGGAGATGTCCCTGCGCCGCCTGTCGGGAAGAACGCCCGAAGTCGAACTGCGGTCGTAAGGTCTCCGGCAGTAGCATTGAAATCGAAGACAAAGCTGAGTTTACCAGCAGTCTGGTTTCCCCCAACTACCTTCGCGCCGAGGATGGATTTCAACCCAACATCAGAGGCATTGATAACATACCCATTGGTAGCCGGGTAGGAGGCATCCAGGGTAATATCCTTCCAACAGACTTTAGTCCTGCCCCAAACATCGTCCCCATCCGGGACTCGTGTGATGGTAATAGCCATTAGGTCTCCTTAGCCGATTAGGGTAGCGTGGGTTACATACGCCAGGTACCTAACCGAAGTAGCATCGGCAGGAGCTTCGATCCACTGGCCCGCTACTCCACCGGCGGTAAGCTCGGAAGCGTAGGGATCCACAATATCGTCAAACCTGCCGATAGTGGCGCAGGTCATAACATCCCCGATAGCTGGAGTACCCTTAGTTGTGTTATCCAGAGGCTGGCATTGGCATTTCCCGCTCACCAAGATCCAGCCGAAGTTGCCCTTTGTAACCACATTAAGAGCAACGCCTGCGAACCCCAGGAAGGCTGTCGGCGCATCCGCAGTGACAATAAAGTTATCCGGGTCCTGCCAATAAACCGGCCCGCCCTTCACAGTCGTTCCAGACTGAGAAGTATAAAACTGGACATATTGATACACCCCTGCGTAGAGGGTGCCAACGGATGTATCAGAGAGTTTCAACGCCAGATCTGCATCCAGGGCAACCTTAGCACCGATTTGACCCAGGTAAGGCTGGCCTCCGGCTACCGTCTGCCCGGCAACCGGATCGTTGACCGCGTTAAGCTTCTGACCGGCGATTCGTGCAATTCTTGAATTAGTCATTGGATTCTCCTTACGCACCGATCCCAAAGATGGTCTTTTGCAGCCTAGGCGCGGTGCATTCTAGGTTCAAGGCCGCTAGGATCTGACCGACGACTCGGGTGTTATCCTGAGATGGCTTGAATCCTGAGAACCCGAAACCAAAGAGGGCGCTGTTGCTAACCCTAAGCAACCACTTCTTTGTGTTGAACCAGTTAAATACCTCTCCAACTGTTAGCGTAGTAGAGGTGGGCATATTGCTGCCGGAACCCACCGAGGAGTGACTGGTGAAGGTGGAGGTCAGGTAGTTCCCGATATCCGGATCGTTCTTGCCGTATCGCAAGCTGGGCCAATAGTCATCCTTCAGAATCATGGCCGAATTCATCTTCATGCCACTAACCCCAAAGTAAGGATCCCGCTCCTGCGCGAACCTTTGCTGAGGCTGCATCTTTTCCTTGATGTAGGCATAAACCGCCTTGGAACCTACTCCCAGATTTGGCTCTTCCCGTCCAATGGAGGCATCTTGGTAAGTTTCCTCCAAAGTCTGGTAGCTAATCGGAGCGGATGCACCGGCAGCAGTGCCATTCCAGTAAGGAACGGAGTTAAGCGCAGAGCCAATCGCAGAGTTCCTAGTGGCTGTACCATAGGTAGTAAAGTAGGAACCTTCCCACTGGTTCGTTACGCCATCGTTAATAGCCTCGGGCCAGCCGTTGATCTCCTTGGGGCGGTTACCAACCACACCCGACCCGGAAACCTGTCCGTGTCTAGCCATTGCCACTGCGATAATCGCCGAAATAGTGTGCATAGCGTTAGCTAGATCCGTGTCGATCAAGCTAAAGACCGCCAACGGTCCCTTATTGAGAACCTCCAAATCCTCCAGGTACTCTGGAATGGAGACCTCGTAAAGCTTAGGATCGAACACCGCACCTGCTAGAGTCTGTCTCTTCGTGATGTTAAAGTTATCACCCCTTGCATAGCTTCCACCAATCATAGGCGCATAGAGGAAGGTAAACCGGGTGTTAGCTCCACCCTTGAAGTCGGTCAGAGCTTGGGCGCGGAAATAGGCCAAGAGGGGGGTGTCCAAGAAGAATTGGTCCTCAATCGTGGCGGGATATATCTCCGCCAAAGTCGTTAAGTTAATTTCGTCCAGGATGGGATCTGCCATGGAATCAGTAGCTTGCGGTACTTACCGCTAAGCCTCCTTAGTTTGAATTAGAGGAGGTTAAGACCGAATCCGTTCTTCCCTTGGCGGGCTCTGAACCGAAGATTACAGTGATTCTCCGGAATACATTGGGTAGGCTCCCGGACTTAGTTCCTTTGGTACTGGATCTACTAGTACGTTCCTTCCCACGACTTCATCTTATCATATACATCCGGGGAGATGTAAATCCTTCTATCGTCCCGGGATCTGAATTCTATACTTTCCGGTGTTAAATGCCGCAATAGCTGCGGACACCCCTCCCGGTCCATCGTCATCGACCTTGGGCTTGGGGAGACCGTCAGGGCGAAATAAGGGAGAAAGCGGGTCATTAGGTCTAGGAGAGGGAAGTTGCATGGTGGATCGGAGTTCTGCATCTTTAGCAGCCACTGCGTCGTTGATGCGCTTTTGGATGACTCCCTCAGCTACCTCAGCTTGCTTATCCTTGACCTTAAACCTTTCCTCCCAGAGATCCCTAATCCCACGTTTAGAGGCGATAGCTTCCTGAACCAGGGCGGTAGCGTTGAACCCGGAACCAAATAATGCTCTATGCTCATCCTTGAGATCGGAGATAACCGCGTCAAGGAGGGTAGCCTCTCTAGTGGCTTTCTCAACATCCTCGCGTGTGAGGAATTTTGAGGTATCGAAGGTAGGTTCGATCTTCTTCTCCGGGATTACTGAAACATCAAGATCCTTCAAAACTTCCTCCTCTGACAGCCCATTCGCTATCGCCAAGGTCCGTAGTCTAGCCTGGGCCGCAGATGCCTTCTTCTCAGCCGCCTCTCTTTCCTTTAGGGCCTTATTATAATTCTCCTCCGCGCCCTGTTTCCAGGTGCCCAACTCCGCCTGGAACTTAGTCACCGCCTCTTCTCTCTGCTTAAGAGCAGCCTGGGAATCCTCAACAGTCTTCTTAGCTGTGTCTACTTCCGCCGAGCGCCGGGAATAATCCGATTGCCTGAGTACCGATCCTTTTAGAAAGCCATCCGCCTTAGAATTAGCCTCCACTGCGGTTTTTAGATTTTGGATCACCTCCTCGGAGAGGGTTCCCTCCTTTTTCAGATCGTCTAGCCATTCCTGAGTTTCCTTGCTGATTGCCATGAACTACCTTGTTTAACGTCCTTCCCTGAGGGCTCCGGACGGATTGTACTACTTAGACAAATACCTTGCCGTGAATCTAGGAGAATATTGGTTCCCTAGCCTCTCCAAGCTCTCGGCCTGCGATCTCAGCCAAGCCGCTATTCTTCGCTTGCCGCTAATAGTCATTTCCGATGTCTTATGGAGAGTTAGAGTTGCAATTGCTTTATACTCAGCCATAACTGGGTTAAAACACTGCCTTAAACACGCCCACCGACACCACCTTCACCCCCTTGGCAACATGCTTAACTGCGTGGGCGAAATCCTTAGCTTCATGCCGAACTACTCCGGCAGACGCCAACGAGGCGATGGATAGGACGATAACTGCGAGTTTCTTCATATATTCTCCTTTTAGATTGGGGGTACAATTCTCGACGCCTCTCCGCTTATCTCAATCCTAAAAGCGGTATCATCTCCTAGATTTGCTCTAAGCGTCATTTGAGCATTAACGGCGGAAAATGGCATTTTATGTTTGTTTTCTGGGAACATAGTAGCAGCCGTTTCCAGGGTTAAATTACAGTAGTCTTCTGTCTGGCACACCATCTGAACAAAAAACGGAACCAGCACCAGGTCTCCTGGTTTTAGCTTCCTTCCGTACGCATCATGAGGCATATTAGAATGTTTGAGGTTGAGGACTCTGGCTGGGCTGGGTGAGCGCCGCCGCTACCTTACTCATCGAGTCCGTTAGGGCCTGCTTCGCCTTTCCCAAATCCTCCGATGCTTCCGGGTGATCCGTAGCTAACGCGTCGATCTGCATATGGAGATTCCTAACCTGATCCATATACCCGGCTACCCTCTGATCGGGGGTAGGGCCGGCAGGTTGGGAGGGCTGAAGACCCCCCAGGAGTCCCTGCTCCGGAGCTTGGGGTGCCTGGCCTGGAATGTTCCCAAAGGGCGAGGGGGACATATTATTTCTTAGGGGACTTCATCGGACCCTTAGACCCGCCACCGGATTTTCCCTTAATCTTACCGCTGACAAATGGGGTATTAAGCTTCGCTGGGGATGCCATTATCGATGTACTCCTTTGGGATTGCTAATTTTCTTGGGGAGCTTGCTTCTCTTGGTGGCCGCGAAATCATGAAGCTGGGAATGGGACATCTTGGTAAGTCCTTTATTCCGAGAATATAGCTTCTCCGGTTCGTGCTCGGCTATCGCCATTACCTGCTGCTGCTTCTGGGATACCGCTGGCATAGCTCCTCAATCATTAGAGTACCATAAGTACTGGGAATTACTAGGGGAGGGGCGTTAACGAGGTTGATATGTGGCCCTAAATACAAACCGAGGACCGGGGCTGGGGTAGCTCGGGTCCTCGGTGAGAGGAGGAATGGGTGGCTGACTTAACTATACCCTAATATTAGAGTATGGTCAAGGCCTATTTGCTAGTTATGGTAGATCTAGCACCCCCATCCTTTTCCTGGATAGTAGGGGTCCACGCCATCTCGGGGGGACGCCCTGGGAGGTTCTGGCCTAGAGCCGGGCTGGGACCGC
>VFSW01002302.1_pt1 | contig 28851 bp, 26 predicted proteins | sample 5358111 | NCBI WGS metagenome assembly VFSW01 (sample SAMN11554181, study PRJNA540505) | mine drainage metagenome | isolation source: sediment from site ElyBrook_90M | place: USA: Ely Copper Mine, Vershire, VT | collected 2017 | reverse complement strand
TTTAATTGGTCGGGGCGAGAGGATTTGAACCTCCGACCACCTGCACCCCATGCAGCTTAGTTACACATAACATATTGTTTATTCCACATTAACTGCACGACGCTCGCTGCAAACCGTGCATAACCGTGCAGGACGATGCATAACGGATTCCCGCAAAACTCCCGCAAGGAGTTTTGCGGGTATTCATTGCTGACAACGTCGCTAACGTAATTCATCGTAAGCATTCGCCTTCACTAATTGCCGCTGACACTTGCACTCGCTTATTCGTCTCAGAACAGCGGGCCGAGTTCCCGGGCCCTGTCTATCGCAACCGATTTGGACTACATCGGCCCACTCTCTACGCAACGATCTCCAAGCCTCGCTTCTGCACCAAGTGGAACAGTTTGAGCGCTGCCCCGGTTGGCCGCTTCTGATCAATCTCCCACTTCTGCACCGCCGATACGCTGGTATTCAGGAGCGCTGCAAAACTGCCTGATACGATAAATAAATAGACACGGCCGCAGGTAAAAAGGCCCGTTAGACCTGCATCGTCCAGTTTAGCAGCGCTTCGGGCCTAATCCACCTTCGCGCCGGAAGCCTTCACTATTGCGCCCCAGCGCAAGTACTCGCTTTGCACAAAGGCGTGAAACTCGTCTGCCGGCATGGAGCGGGGCAGAACACCGAGTTTGGTGTACTTGTCGACGATATACGGCGTCTGCACGATCTTCACCAGGGCGGCGCTCAGTTGCTCGACGCGCTCCTGCGGCGTGCCGGCCGGGACGACGATACCAAGCCATGCACTCAGGCTGAACCCGGGGAAGCCCTGTTCCGCGACAGTCGGCGTGTCCGGAAACTCCTTGAGCCGCGTGCCATAGCCGACGGCGAGGAGACGCATCTTCCCGGACTGGATATAGGGCTTGGTCACGGCGACGGTATCGAACGCAACCTGAACCCTGCCAGCCATGAGGTCAGTCATGGCGGCCGGACTGCCCAAGTATGGTACATGCAGGATGGTGATGCCCGCACGGCGCTCGAAGTCTACCATGCCGAGGTGCGAGAGCGTGCCGTTTCCCGAGGACGGGTGCGCCAGCTTGTTCGGGTTCGCCTTGGCGTAGGCAATCAGTTCGGGTAGGGACTTCACCGGTACCGACGGAGTCGCGACCAGCACCAGCGGCAAGTCCCCTACGAGCGCAACATGCTCGAAATCCTTGAGCGAGTCGTAGCCGACATTCTTGTAGAGATGCGGGTTTACAACCATGGAGGCAAGCGGCGCGAGCACCATGGTGCGGCCATCAGGCGGAGATTTGGCGAGCGCGGCGAGCGCCACGCTACCGCCTTGCCCGGGCCTGTTCTCGACGATAACCGTTTCGCCCAGTGCCGGCCCAAGGCGCTCGGCGAGCAGGCGGGCGACGAGGTCCGTCGCCTGCCCTGGCGGAAAACCGACAATAATTTTCGACACGTTTCCCGTCTCGGCCTGGGCTGAACCGATCACACACGTAGCAAGAATCGCAGCAACAATTCGATACATGGCCTTCTCCTTAGATGATTTTGGTATCGCGCAACCGCTTCAACTCCTCCGCAACAAGACCGAGTGATCCATACACTTCTTCATTGTGTTCGCCGAGCGCCGGCCCGGCACGGTGCACGCCTCCAGGCGTCTCGGAAAACCGCGGCACAACGCACTGCATGCGCACTTCGCCGAGTTCGCTGTCGGGTACGCGCACGATCGCTTCGCGCGCCACGAACTGTGGATCGGTAAAGATGTCCGAAGCGTCGTAGATCGGCGAGAAACCGACTTCGTGCTGGTCCAGCCGCACGCGCAGTTCCGCGAGCGTGAGCCCTTTGATCGCGTCGCCAACGACCGCATCCAGCGGATCGCAGTTTTTCACGCGCGACGGATTGTCGGCGAAGCGCGGATCGGACAGCAGGTTCTCCAGTCCGAGCGCAGTGCACAGCCGCTTGAATATGCTCTGGGTGGAGGCCGCGATCGAGGCCCACTTGCCGTCCCGCGTAGCGTAGATGTTGCCCGGCGCCGCATACTGGCTGCGGTTGCCGCTCGCAGTGCGCACCACGCCGAGCTGGTCGTACTCGATGGCGAGGAAGTCGAGCGTGCGCAGCATCGCCTCAGTCATCGAGCAGTCAATCTCCTGCCCGCGCGAGGCAGGGACCTCCTTCATGTGGAACAGCGCGGCGAGGATTCCGACCGCGCCGAAGAGGCCGCCGATCGCGTCCGAGATCGGGTAACCGAGGTGCAGCGGCGTGCCGCCCTCCTCGCCGCACATGCGCGTGAAGCCGCTCATCGCCTCGAACACGCGCGCGAACCCCGGACGGTTGCGGTACGGCCCGGTCTGGCCGAAGCCGGTAACACGCAGGATTGTGAGCTTCACGTTAATGCCTTGCAGCCAATCGCGGGTGATGCCCCAGCCGTCGAGCGTCCCGGGGCGGAAGTTCTCCACCAGCACGTCGTGGCGCGCGACCAGCTTGGCCAGCAGCGCCTTCCCCTCGGGCTTTCTCAGGTCGAGCGTGATGCCCCTCTTGTTGCGGTTGGTCACCTTCCACCACAGCGGCACGCCGTCCTTGTCCGGGGCAAGCGCACGCAGCGCATCACCTGCTCCTGGCATCTCCACCTTGAGCACCTCGGCGCCGAGATCGGCGAGCAGCGTCGCCGCGAATGGTCCCGCGACCACGGTGGAAATGTCGAGAATGCGCAGGCCCTGGAGCGGGCCAGCGGAATCGGTCAGGTTCATCGGCGCAGGCTAGCACTGTGGCGCGGCATGCCGTAAGATCAATTCTTACATATCAGAATTGCGGATTCTGCATATCATGGACCTCCCCGCCCTGCAAGCATTCTGCAGCGTCGCCGAGCACGGCAGCTTCTCACGCGCCGCAGCAGTGCTCGGCCTGGAGCCGTCGGCACTCAGCCGGCGAGTGTCGGCGCTGGAGCGCGAGCTCGGCGGCCGGCTGTTCCACCGCACCGGGCGCGGCGCCGTGCCGACTGCGCTCGGCGAGAGGCTTGTGCCGAGTGCGCGTGCGCTTCTGGGCGACGCGGCCGCGTTCAAGGACAACGCGCACCGCGAGCGCGCGCAGCCCTCGGGGGAGGTGAACCTCGGGGTGGTTCCAGTGGTGGCGCGCCGCCTGGTCGCGGCCCTCGCCGGCCGGCTGCGCAGCGCGTACCCCGGGATCCGACTGCGCGCCCTCGAGGGTTACAGCGGCCAAGTCGAGGAATGGCTCGCCGCGGGCCGGGTGGAGATCGCGATCTTCAACCGCTATCGGCCAGGCAGGGTGCGCGACGCCGAACCACTGATGCGGGCCGACGTGGACCTGATCGCACCGCGCGGCCACACTGCAGTGCGCCGGCCAGAGATCGCGCTACACGCGCTGAAGGGCGTGCCTCTGGCGATGCCGGTGAGTCCCAACAGCCTCACCAATCTGCTCGCCGGCCTCGCCTCCGCGCGGCACTTCCGGTTTGAGATCGTGCTCGAGGCTGGTTCGACACCGATCATTAAGGAAGCGATTCGAAGTGCGGGCCTGTGCACCCTCTCGCCGCGGGAGGTATTCGCGGACGAGCTGCGCAGCGGCGAATTCGGCGCCGCGCGACTGGTGCGCCCGACGATCCTGCAGACCACCTGGTTCGCGATCGGCTCGCTGCGGCCGCTTTCGGAGGCGGCCCGCATCGTCGCGCGCTTGATCCCGGAACTGGCGCACCGCCGAACATGACGCGCGAAGCGATGCGCGAGATCGCGTCCAACGGTCGCCAGCGCGGTAGTGCAAGTTCTCAATCGACTTGAAGGCGTCATCGGCGCCGCGCAGCGTGGCCGCTTTCACCGTCAGCTACCTGGTAGCTGTGATCAGTATCACGGAAAACGGGACGAACTATCGATAAAGGGTCAAAGCCAAGAGCAGCGCGGTGCTTGCCAGCAGCGAAACCGTCACTTGAGATGGTGTTGTTAAGGTGCTCTTACTCGGATCGCAGGTGCCTATGATCCCTCGATAAATTCCGATGTTGGTGGATTCGATTCGATCCTTAGCGGTGTAGAGGAGTGCGAAGTACCCGAGTACGGCCCTCATCGTGACCCACGGGACACCGGGAACCCATGCTGCCAAGCAGGCGACCACGATAATCCCTATCGTTACAGTGGCAACCCGTGACCCCGTCGCGTTCGGCTTGGTGACAAGTGAAGTGCGGCCACGCGGAAAGATCACCGGATTGTCCTTTTTCAGCCCGGAACTCGCTGCAAAGCGGATCCAGTTACTCAAAGAAGCACTTCCGCGTATCCGGCGCGTATGGGTTGTTGCGGCAAGCATCGAGAAATACGACGTTCAAACGCGTCTTAGCGTCATCGACGACATCCATAATCTGCCTCACAGCGAGGCTCTGGTTGGGTACGTCCTCCTCGCCCCCAATCTCGCCGCGTAGGTTGCTCGTCTCCCAAGTTACTTCCTTCGCGATTTGGACTTCGGGTCTCCATCCTTGCGCATGTCTACATTCTGGCCTGCGGCTGCACCCCACGTTTCCGTATGTTGGCGACGATTCGCTCCACTTCCGGGAGCGCATGTGCAAAAAACCGTTTGAACCCGGAGCAGAGATAGTTCAGCCCCGGCTCGCCGTCTGCCGCGCCGATGATACGGTTCTTCGGACACTCATCCCAGCAGTCTTTCAGAAACGAACACTCGCGGCATTGCCTGGGTAATGTTTCGCTCTTGGCGTAGCCGAACTTCACCTGCGCACGAGACAGCACGATATCGCTCAGTTTTCCGCTGCGAATGCTTCCGATCCGGTATTCAGGGTATACATAATGGTCACAGGCATAGAGCGTACCGTCGTGTTCGATTGCCAACCCCTTGCCGCAGATCTCGCTATACACGCACATTTGAGACGGCAGCCCTAAGCGCTGCGCTACAAGCGTTTCGAAGTGGTTGACGTACGCCTTGCCCAGGTCCTTGTTCCGCCACTCGTCAAAGGTCTTGCACAGGAAATAGCCCCAATCCTCCGGGTCCACCGACCAGTCGGTCACGATGGATTCCGGATGGCCCGGCCGGGCCCCGGCATCGCCCTGCTTCGGGAAGGTTGCTGCATCCCATGTCTGTGGCGCCGTCCGCTCGAAATCCCTGTACTCTACAATGGGGATGAACTGCATATTGGTGGAACCGATCTCTCGGCGCAGGAAACGGTAGATGTCCAGCGGCCGGCGCGCGTTGTACCGGCTGATACACGTTAGCGTGTTGAACGGAATGCCATGCCGTTTCAGAAGCCTTGCCGCGTTCAACACCATATCGAAAGTCGATTCGCCATTCTTCGCGAAGCGGCATTGATCGTGAATTTCCCGCGGACCGTCGATGCTCAGGCCGACCAGGAACCGGTTCTCCTTCAGAAAGCGACACCATTCCTCGTCGAGCAGCGTCCCGTTGGTCTGCAGGTCGTTCTGCACGATCTGATTGGGCTTGGCGTATTTCTTCTCGAGTTCGACGACACGCCGGAAGAAATCCACCCCGAGCAATGTCGGCTCGCCACCCTGCCAGGAGAACACGACTTCCCCGCCGGTGACAGCTTCGATGTACTGGCGGATAAACAGATCGAGGGTCTCGTCGGAAATTCGCCCGCTACGCGAACCATCGGGCAATGTGGCTTTGGCCAAGTAGTAGCAGTACGAGCAGTCCAGATTGCAGGCCGGACCAATCGGTTTAGCCATGATGTGAAAGCGGCGCTGCCCCTTGTTGGCCAAGAGCAGCGGGGCGTCGTACTTGTCCAACGGCCGAACCGAACCGTCGGGGTCGACCACGGTGGCGTGAGCGGCGGTGGGATTCGAGGAAGGCATGATGAAAGGCTTCATACCGTCAAATTTGCCACAAAGGAAGGCATACCAACAATAAGGCCTACAGTGCGCGTCATCGCCGCTCGCTGTCAATTGGCCGGGGCAGCAATACAGCAGGCTCTGGAGTAGTCCCCAATTCAACTGGACACGAATACACAGGTAACTGGGTTCAAAGAATATGTAGAAGCTGGCTGTCTGATGAGTTACGGCGAGAACATCGCGGACCTTTACGAGCGCGCTGCAACCTACTTGGACAAGATTTTAAAAGGTACAAAATTGTATAAGTCTCAGCTGACCTTGCCACCCGGCCCCGCCGTACTCCCCCGAATCAACAGCTCGAACGGCAACGTCTGAAACGCCGTGTAGGGCCTTCCCTCCATCCTTGCAATCAGCTGCTCCGCAGCCGCCCGCCCGATCTCTAAGATAGGCGTACGTATGCTGGTCAACGCTGGCGTCTGCGTCGCACCCAGATCGGTGTTATCCACGCCAGTAATCGAAATGTCCTCGGGAATGCGCACGCCCTGTTCCCTACACGCGATCATACCGCCGACGGCGAATATGTCGTTGGTCCCAATGACGGCCGTCGGTCGTTTCTTTAGCGCAAGCAGTTTTTGCATCAATCCGGCTGCGGCGGCAAGGTCGATGGGGCCGTACTGGGCGCAGCGCTCGTCGAGTTCGAGGCCCGCCTGCGCTAATGCCGCGCGCATGCCAGCGCCTCGTTCGGTGGCGCGGTCGTTGCCGTTGGGCACCGCACTCAGGAGGCCGAAGCGCTTGTGGCCCAGCGCGATAAGGTGGCGCGTCATCTCGAAGGTGGCGGCGCGGTTGTCGAAGCCTGTGCTCGGGTGTCGTCGCATGGGGTCGACGCCCCACGTGAGGACATAGGGGCGGCCGTAGTCTTCGAGCAGGGCGAAAAGCGCCGGGAGGTGGTCCAGGCCCACGAAGACGAAGGCGTCGACGGCGTGGCTTATCAACTGCTCGGTCACGCGCAGCTCGGCCTTCAGGTCATAGTGGTGCTCGGCCAGCACCAGCGAATAGCCTTTGGGGTCGAGTACGGCTTGCATCGCGCTGGTGGTGCGCGCGTACAGCGCGTAGTCGAGCGAGGGCACCACGGCGCCGACCATTCGGCTGCGGTGGCTGCGCAGCGCGCGCGCCGCCCCGTGCGGCACGTAACGCAGCTTGGTCACCGCATCGCGCACCACGCGCAAGGTGTCGGCGTCGACCTGCTCGGGCGAATTGATCACCCGCGAGACGGTGGCGGTAGAGACGCCAGCTAGGCGCGCCACATCCTTCGCGCTCGAGCGCTGGCTGTCGCGCGCGGCGCCGTCGCGTTCAGCGGAGGGGCTGGAGGTATCGGGCCCCAAAGGGGGCTGCAAGGGTGCGTCTGTATTCGATTGCAATAGAGATGCCAATTTTTCCGGAAAAAATCATCATATCACTTGGGGTTGTGCTCGAATATGGTTGCTGGTAACATTTTATGTAAACGAATACAAATAAACGGGTTGGTGGAATGCTATTGTGGTTGCGATCGCAATTGCGCAGCTTGAGATTTTCCCACGCAGAGGAGGTAATACCACATGGCGAAGCGCAGCTTCAAAGATCAAGCACCGGATGTCCCACGCCGCCGCGACGTTCTGCGTTATGGCGCCGCTCTCGGCATTGCGGGAGTCCTCAGCCCGCCGTTCGCAGGCATTGCCTTCGCGCAAGCCGACGACCTCGCGCCGTATAAGGCCGCCAAGATAAATTGGCGCCAAGCCGAGGGCGAGTCGATTACGGTCGCGGTGATTCCCGCCAGCTACTTCGACAACCTGATTTCACTGCAGCCGCAGTTCGAGGCGCTCACCGGCGTCAAGCTGCGTTTCGAGAAAGTCCCGCCGGGACAGATCCGCCAAAAGGCGATACTCGACCTCTCCTCCAAGACCGCGACCTACGCAACGCACGCGGCCGACCCAATGTACTACCCACTCTATGTGTCCAACAAGTGGGTGGAGCCGCTGGACAAGTACCTCAACGATGCTTCGCTCACGGACGCAGGCTGGTTCAGGTACGACGACATCATTAAGGCCTGGCGCGAGGCCGATTCAGTCGACGGCAAGCCCTATGGCATTCCCTACGACGGCGAAGTGACAGTGCAGGTTTACCGCAAGGACCTGTACGACGCCAAGGGCCTCAAGCCCGCGGAGACCTACGAGCAGCTGGTTGCGAACGCGAAGGCGCTAAACGACCCGGCGAATCGCATCTACGGCATCGCGCTGCGCGGTATGGCCGGCGCCGGACAGAACATGTACATCTACCCGTCGATTTTCCGCGGCTTCGGCGGTAGCTGGGGCACAGGCAACAACATTGTCGTGAATTCCCCCGAGGCGGTGCGCGCTCTCACGTGGTACGTCGACACGCTCACCAAGTACGCGCCTCCCGCGGTACGGAACTGGAACTGGCCGGACATCGCCGATGCATTCTCGCAAGGCACGATTGCGACCTACATCGATGCGCATTCGTCGGAGGCGGTCATCACAAATCCGAAGAATTCGAAAGTCGTCGGCAAGATCGCCTACGCGCGCTGGCCCAAGGGCCCGAGCGGCAAGCGCGTGACCTCCATCTGGGACTGGGGCTTCCCGATCAACGCCGCGCTGTCGGAGCGGGCGAAGAAGGCGACCTGGCTCTTCATTGCATGGGCGACGTCGGCCGAGACGCAGGCGCGCACCTCATGGAAGTTCGCCGGCCCGGCCAAACGCTCCGGCGTCAATCGCATGTCGCTGTGGCGCTCGCCCGAATTCGCCGCGGCCATGAAGGGCGCCGGCGACAACTTCATCCCGTCGGCGCTCGAATCGCTAGAGCACGACACGGATGTCGACTGGCGCCCGCGGGTGCCGCAGTGGCCTGCCATCGGCGAGACCATGGGAACCGCGATCCAGGCAGCCCTCGTCGGCCAGAAGAAACCCAAGGAAGCGCTCGACGAGGCGCAGACGCGCATCCAGCAGATGCTGAAGGGCTGAGTTTCTCCGATGATTCCCGAGTTGCGGCCTGCCCCGACGCTCGAGGCGCAGGAGCGCCGCTTCGCGCTGGCTCTGCTCGTGCCGGCGCTGGTGGTGCTGTTGCTCACGACGACGGTGCCGCTAGTCTACCTTGGGTGGAACAGCTTACATCGCCTCGATCTCGGCATGCCCTGGCTGTCCGGCTTTGCGGGCATGGACAACTACGCAAAGATGGGCAGCGATCCGCGGTTCTGGAATTCTCTGCTGCTGACTGGCATCTACACCAGCTCGACGGTCGTGCTGCAGGTGGTGATTGGGCTGTCGCTCGCGCTGCTCGTGCTGCAGATCCCGAAGGGACAGGGGCTGCTGCGCATCGCGGCAGTCCTGCCGATCGTGCTGGCGCCGGTGGTTGTCGGACTTTTCTGGCGCACGCTGGTGCTTGCACCTGACTTCGGGTTAGTCAACCTCGTCACGCGCGCGCTCGGTCTGGGCAGCCCCAACTGGCTCGGGGACCCGCAACTCGCGCTGATCTCGGTCATCGCGATCCACACTTGGCAGTGGACGCCGTTCGCGTTTCTGGTCTTGCTCGCCTCGCTCGCGAGCCTGCCCCCGGACGTCTATGAGGCCGCGCGCCTGGACAGGGCCGGCGCCTGGCAGCGCTTTCGCCACATCACGCTGCCGTTGATCCGACCGGCGGTCGTAATGGTAGTGATCCTGCGCACGCTGACGGCACTGTCGGCATTCGCGGCGCTCTTCGCGGCCACCGGCGGCGGGCCGGGCTCAGCGACCGAGATCCTAAACCTCTACGCCTATCGCACGTCGTTTATCGAGCTGAACCTGGGTTACGGCGCGTCACTAGCGGTGATCCTGATGTCGATCACGCTCGCGATTTCGTATCTGATGTTCCGGCTGCGTCGGGCCCGCGCATGAAGGCAAACAAGGCTTTGCGGAGCATCGCGCTCGCGGCCGTGGCGGGGGCGAGCCTAGCCGTATGGATATTCCCCGTGATCTGGGGGCTGCTGACTTCCTTCAAAACCGAACGCGACGTGCTCGCCTACCCGCCGGTGTGGCTGTTCAGGCCGACTCTGGACAACTATCGCGAGGTGATTTTCGGCGCCTCGTCGATCATGCCCAACCTCTGGTCGAGCCTTGTCCTCTCGACCTGGACGACACTCCTCACAATGCTCTTTGCCGTGCCCGCCGCCTACGCGTTGGCGCGGCTGCGCTATCCCGCGAAACGCGCCTCGGGCTTCTACGTACTCGCAACCCAGATGCTGCCGCCGGTCGGGCTTATCATTCCGTACTACCTCGTGCTGCAGAAGATCGGCGGGCTCGACACCTACAGCGGACTCACGCTCATTTACCTGACCTTCTCGCTGCCGTTCGCGATCTGGCTTATGGTCTCCTATTTCGAGGACCTGCCCTTCGAGATGGAGGAGGCGGCGCTGCTCGACCGTGCAGGACGCCTGCGCACGCTTTGGTATGTAATCTTGCCGCTGGTGCGCGGCGGGATCGCAGTGACGACGATCTTCGTGTTTCTCAACGCCTGGAACGAGTTCATGTTCGCCGTCGTGCTCAGCGGCAATCGCGTGCGCCCGGTCACGGTCGCGATGTTCAATTTCATTTCCGTGGAGCAGACCCAGTGGGCCCGGCTCGCGGCCGGCGCGATGCTTGCGATGGTCCCGGTCATCCTGATCGGGATCTTCGCTCAGCGCCACATCGTAAAGGGCTTGACGGTGGGTGCGATCAAAGGTGGGGGGAGGCGATGAGCAGTCCGAGCAACGTTCGCCTCGAAAGCGTCGTGAAGCGCCACGGCGCCACGACCGTGCTGCATGGCGTCGACCTCGCCATCGAACCGGGCGAGTTCTTTGTGCTGCTCGGGCCCTCGGGCTCGGGAAAGACGACGACCTTGCGCATCCTCGCGGGCCTGGAATCGGTGAGCGCCGGCCGCGTGCTGATGGACGGCGCGGACGTGACCACCCGCGAGCCCGGCGAGCGCGACGTCGCGATGGTTTTTCAGAGCTACGCGTTGTATCCCCACATGACGGTTGCGCAGAACATCGGCTTCCCGCTGAAGATGGTGGGCACGGCTCCCGCCGAAATCGCGCGTGCCGTGGCCGGGGTCGCCGCGAAGGTCGGCATCGGCCACCTGCTCGATCGCACGCCGGGCCAGCTCTCCGGTGGCCAGCAGCAGCGGTGTGCGCTGGCGCGCGCCATCGTGCGCCAGCCCCGCCTGTTCCTGCTCGACGAGCCGCTGTCCAACCTGGATGCCAAGCTGCGGCTGGAAACGCGGCTCGAACTGCACGGGCTGCAGCGCGCCCTCGGCGTGACCACCGTGTACGTCACTCACGATCAGGAAGAGGCGATGACCCTCGCCGACCGCATCGCTGTGTTCATGGACGGGCGCATCGTGCAGGTTGGCACGCCGCGCGAGGTGTTCTCACGGCCGCAGACGATGGACGTCGCCGGATTCATCGGCACGCCGCCCATGAATTTCGTGGCCGGCACCTGGCAGGGCGGCACGGTGACGGTCGGGGGCCAGCCGCTCGCGATCGCCGCCGCTTCGGACACGCCGCGCGAAGTGATACTTGGCGTGCGACCTAACGACTTGCGCATCGGCCGCGCGGGGATTGCCGCGCGCGTCGAGCGTGTCGAGGATCTTGGGGACAGCTGTATCATCAGCTTCGCCTCGGGCGGCAACACACTGAAGCTTAAAAGCGATCGCCTGCAAGCGGTGCGTGAGGGTGAGGACGTTTTGCTGGGCTTCGCGCCCGAGGTGGCGCACCTGTTCGATGCGCACACCGGGGCACGGCTCTGAAGCCGGCGCGCCCAAACGCACATCCGAGCAGCGCACATGACAACATCAACGAAACGGACCTGACATGAAGACTACTAAACCGAACGTCGTGCTGATCCTTAACGACGACATGGGATACTCCGATATCGGCTGCTACGGCGGCGAGATCGAGACGCCGAATCTCGACCGGCTCGCAGCTGACGGGCTGCGCTTTTCGCAGTTCTACAACACTGCCCGGTGCAGCCCTTCGCGGGCGTCGATGCTCACGGGACTGCACCCGCACCAGACGGGTGTCGGCATCCTCACCTACGACTCAGGCCCCGAGGGCTACGCGGGCAACCTCAACCACCGCTGCGTAACGATCCCGCAGGCGCTCAAGGCTAACGGCTACAGAACCTACATGAGCGGCAAGTGGCACGTCGCGAGTAGCCTGACCAAGCCCACCGATACCTGGCCCCTGCAGCGCGGGTTCGACGAGTTCTTCGGCACCATCATCGGCGCCGGGAGCTTCTACGACCCGAACACGCTCACGCGCGGTAACGAGAACATCGAGCACGAAGCCAAGGCCGACAGCAGTTTTTTCTACACCGATGCGATCAGCGACCAGGCGGTGGCTTACATCGAGAAGCACCAGCGCGAAACGCCCGGCACGCCGTTTTTCGAGTACGTTGCCTACACGGCGCCCCACTGGCCCCTGCACGCACTCGACGAGGACATCGCCAAGTACAAGGGGCGCTTCGACAAGGGCTGGGATCAGCTGCGCGCCGAGCGGCTCGAGAAACTCGTCGACCGGGGTATCCTCAACGAAGCTTGGAAGCTGACCGACCGGGACCCGACGCAGCCGCCCTGGACCAAGGCCGAACACAAGGCCTGGCTGCTGCGCTGCATGGAAGTCTACGCTGCGCAGGTCGACCGCATGGACCAGGGCATCGGTCGAATCGTCGAGTGCCTGCGCCGCACCGGGCAGCTCGACAACACCGTGATCATCTTCCTCTCCGACAACGGCGCATGCGCCGAGGACATCCCGGAGAGCGTTACGGTGGACGAGCTTGTGAACAAGCTCATGATCGCGAAGTCGCACACGCGCAGCGGCGAGCCGGTGCACTTCGGCAATGATCCGAATCGCATGCCCGGCCCCGAGAACACCTACCAGAGCTACGGCACCGCCTGGGCTAACCTCTCGAACGCGCCGTTTCGCCTCTACAAGCACTGGATTCATGAGGGCGGCATCTCGACCCCCATGATCGTGCACTGGCCGCAGGGCATCGCTGACAAGGGCGCGATTCGGCACACCCCGGGGTACCTGCCCGACATCATGGCCACCATCCTCGACATCACCGGCACGGCCTACCCGCAGACCTGGGAGGACAAGCCGGTGGAGCCGCTCGAAGGCCAGTCCCTTGCGCCGTTTTTCGTGCGCGATGGGCTGGAGCGCGCGCCGATGTTCTGGGAACACGAAGGCAATGCCGCGGTGCGCATCGGAAAATGGAAGCTCGTGCGCAACTATCCCGGCGCGTGGGAGCTGTACGACATGGAGCTCGACCGAACCGAACTGCACGACGTCGCGGCCGCGCACCCGGAGCGCGTTGCCGACATGACAGCGCAATACGAGACGTGGGCGAAGCGTTGCGGCGTGATCCCGCGCGAAAAAATCCTTGTGCTCATGAAGAGCCAGGGCGTGACCCGCGCGTTCTGGGAAAAGCCGGAAGTCTGAGGCGCCATGGTTTCTTGCTGCACGCCCACAGGACCTGATAAAGGTCGGCTCGTGCGCATCGCTGAGCCTTTGCGTACGGCCTCCGCGGTCAGAAGCACGCGGCTCGTGCGCGTCGCTGCCGCCGAATTCACGATGGGCAACGCTTCGACGGACGGTGTTGTAGACGACGGCGAAGGGCCCGCGCGGCGCGTCTCGGTCTCGGGCTTTTCGATCGCGCCGGCTGCCGTTACAAACCGCGAGTTCGGCGACTTCGTCCGTGCCACGCGCTACGTGACCGAGGCCGAGCGTCTGGGCAGTTCTTTCGTTTTCTACCTGCAGGTTCCCGAAGAACTGCGGAGGCAGGCGCGGCAGGTTGCGGCCGGGCTGCCGTGGTGGCTGCCGGTTGAAAACGCCTCGTGGCAGCGGCCCGAGGGTCCGGGTTCGCACATCCACACGCGACCCGCCTACCCGGTCGTCCATGTATCGTGGAATGATGCGCAGGCCTATTGCGCCTGGGCCAGCGTGCGCCTGCCGACCGAGGCCGAATGGGAATGCGCCGCGCGCGGCGGCCTCGAAGGCCGGCGGTTTCCTTGGGGTAATGAACTCATGCGGGAGGGCGTGCCCCGCTGCAACGTGTGGCGCGGGGCCTTCCCGAACGCGCCTGCGGACGGCTGGCAACCCGGACCGATGCCCGCCCAATCGAACGAGCCCAACGCGTTTGGTCTCTACAACATGTGCGGCAACGTCTGGGAATGGTGCGAGGACTGGTTCAGCCCGGATTACCACTCGGAGACTGCGGCGCAAGATCCGAAATATGCGCATCCCACCGGCCGGCGCTCGATGCGCGGCGGGTCGTTCCTATGCCACGATTCGTACTGCAATCGCTACCGCGCCGCCGCGCGCAACTCCAATACGCCGGAGAGCGCAGCGAGCAACACTGGCTTCCGCGTCGCGGTTTGAATTCCTAAGTGGTATGTGGCGGAAAGCGTTCCCGGGGGGGAAAGGAAAGCGTTAATTGCTGCAACAGCAAGATGACAGCGAGTCAATGTCCGTACCACGACACGCATATTGCGCTGGTGGTAGACACAAAGCAGCAGGAGAAAACGAGACATGTAATCGTGGAAGTCACGCCGCGATGGAGAGAGATCAAAGAAAAAGATGGGGAAGATTGGTCGCACAAAACGCTGCAGAAAACCCTCCTTCACAAGTGGATCAAAGTCAGGGGCTGGATGATGTTAGCAGGCTGTTGAATTTCGATCACGTGTAAACGGGGTGCGAGGGGTAAGCGTTATGGATATCGTGTTCATATGGAATTGAAGGGAGTGAATGCGATGCGTGGGTCCGATGCGATGCAAGAGAGCCTGTTCATGATGGCGAAGCTGGAGGATTTTGTGCCTGCCGATCACCCGCTTCGGCCGATTCGGTTGTTGGTGAGCCAGGCACTGGCAAGGTTGAACGGGCTGTTCAATGCGATTTACGCTGATACGGGGCGCGAGTCGATCGCGCCGGAGAAACTTCTGCGCGCGCTGTTGCTGCAGGTGTTCTACTCGGTGCGCAGCGAACGCATGCTGATGGAGCAGATGCGCTACAACCTGCTGTTTCGCTGGTTCGTGGGTCTGGCCATCGAGGACACGGTGTGGGACCACTCGGTGTTCTCGAAGAATCGCGACCGGCTGCTGGAGAATGAGGTGATCGAATCGTTCTTTACCGAAGTGATGACACTGGCCGATAAGGCCGGGCTGCTCTCGAAGGAACATTTCTCGGTCGATGGCACGCTGATCCAAGCGTGGGCCGGTCAAAAGAGCTTTCGGCCCAAAGACGGCTCCGACGACCAGACCCCCAATGGGGGCGGGCGCAACGCCCAAGCTGACTGGAAGGGTAAGCCCCGCAGCAACGACACGCACGCGAGCACCACCGATGCTGACGCGAGGCTGTTCAGAAAGAGCAACAACACCGCCTCGATACTTTGCTACCAGGGCCATGTGCTCATGGAGAATTGCACTGGGCTGGTGGTGGGAGCGCTGGTGACGCATGCCGATGGAATGGGCGAGCGTGCCGCGGCGCTGGCAATGCTTGACACCGTTCCCGGGAGCCAGTCCAAGACCATCGGAGCCGACAAAGCCTATGACACGGCCGACTTTGTCGCCGACTGTCGTGCGCGCAATGTGACCCCGCATGTGGCGCGCAACACTGCCCGGCGCGGCGGCAGCGCGATTGACGCACGCACCACTCGGCACGTCGGCTACGAGCTGAGCCAAAGTATCCGAAAGCGCATCGAGGAGCACTTCGGCTGGGGCAAGACCGTAGGCCGCATCCGCCAAACCGTGTATCGGGGGATGAAGCGCGTCGATCAGCACTTCAAGCTCACCATGACAGCAAGCAACATCGTGAGAATGGCTCGAATACTGATGGTGGTACCGCAGGAGGTGGGGACATGAGCGACCAAAAGGCGTGGAAAGTAGAACACCGCACGCGCGACACGACAAAAAACCGGCAGCGTTACCAAAATAAATCATTCGACACTCGCTCAAATATCGTGGCAGTCACCGCTTTTGCTCGAATTTCAACAGCCTGTTAGGCTTATCAGCGCGCGCGTATCATCGCATTCTCAAGGTTGCGCGCACGATTGCGGATCTTGCGGGTGCGGAACGGGTCTCTAATGCCCATGTAGCGGAAGCGATTCAGTACCGGAGATTTGATCGCGCGTAAAACCAAATGACCGGAATCGACCGAAGCTGTACGCTGTCAGCCACATCGTTATGAAGGCCCGCTCCTCGGCAAAAGGCGACACCCAAGGCAGCGTCTGCCGCTCCAGTGCGGGCTGAGGCCACGCCAATCATGGCCGATGCTCCAGTAAGGCGGCCTTCCCGGGCTCCGGCACAAAATAACACAAGGCCGTCCTGTGTCACCTGCGGAAAGACGTTGACTCCCAAGGTCGCGAAGTTTTGCCTTGACAAGGCTGAGTGGCTCGGTGGAAAGCTCTATTTCTACGACCATCAAGCCGCCGCTAAACAGGTGTAACGGATCGTACTTGATGAAGATTTTGGCGCTTGAGGGATCACAAGCTCCTTGTCGCTATCCGCCGTGCTTAGCTATAAGCGCATTGTAATTAGCCCCCCTCGGCTTGCCGCGATCTAGACGTCCTATAGTGGCTAGACCCTTTCATTAGCGGTAAATACCGAGAATTTCAAGTACGCCGGTAAAACCGGCAAGGAGTAGGTGGTGCAAGTCCGCTGCACTGAAGGTCTAGCGAACCACAGTGACCCCGAGTCGTGCGCGGGCAGGTGTTCCCGCTTACCAACGCACGCCATATTAGCCATTCAGAAACAGGTCCTGACCGCGCTAACAAGCCAAATTCATTTGCTCAGAAGCTTGACCAATTCCGGCGAATAAGACTTTTCTTCATTCTTCTTCAACTCATCGAGTTTATTTGACCATTGGTTCCAGAGATCTCCACCTTTTTCCAAGCGCGTAACTTTGACAGAGGCCTGTTGCATCTTGACGAGATAACCAGGATACGTGCTGATCAAGTCATCCTCCGTCTCATTCCTCACTTTAAGTGCGTCCTTTAGGAGGATATCCTGCAAATCCTTCGACAAGGAATCAAACGTTCTTTTATTCATCACATAGCCGTGGATAAACGTGCCAAGAACGCCACCAGTAGCCAATACATTCCGTGCAACTTCGTAGTGCTTGAGCCCGTATGCTCCCTGTAGACCGCCAATAGCACCGTCGATGGTTCCAAGCTTCAACGCCGAATACACGTCGCCGACGCTCATGACCACTGGCGACGCACCCAATGCCCGAATGGTCTCAGCGGTTCCTTTGGAAACCGAACGGATGCGCTTGCCGACTATCTCATTCGGAGTGCTGAGCGGGAAGTCGGTTGAAAATATCGGCGGCCCAATATCGAAGAACGCAAGTGCTATCGCACCCTGTGATTGCAGTTTTTTGCTGAAGAAATCGAAGAGCGGCTTGCCTGGTATTAACTGGCCACGCGTCTCCTCCATAGTAAGGGTCCAAAGAGGTGATGCTGTGACTGACATGTCTGGCACGCGGCCGGCCCAGCCCTCTGTCGTGGTCAAGGCAATATCTACCGTACCGGCCGGCACCGCCGTCGAAACGAACTCCTCTTTGACCATTTGGTTGTCGGGGAAAAACTTGAACTTGATGCGCCCATGGCTGTCATTTTCGACATCCCGCATGAAGTTATGCGCAAATATCTTTACCTGGGGGTGCGTGGAGGTACCCCAGGTCGCCAAGCTCAATGTATAGGTCTTATCGGGGGAATCGCCGGCTTCAGCCGAATAACCGCTCAACGCCAGCAACACCGTCATAACCCCAAGGCCCACGATCTTTATCAGTTGTTTCATTATGTCTTCTCCTGTCAACAGTAAGTGATTAGGCGATACCCTGACCGCGCCGGATTAGCTCAATGGTCTTCGCATGCGGATTTACTCTCACGACGTCGCCATTACGGATTACCTCCGACGGATTGCGCGACCATCCTTCAGTGATAGTGATATTGGCGAACACCGCGCCCTGCACCATGACGGGATTGGTTACGCCGAAAACGAATGCCTTCGGCGCTATTCCCTTGTGTTTGATGTCGTAGAACGCCCATCCGGCAGCGATGCCACCCTTGGCGGTCGGGAAGAACAAGATCTTGTCCTTGATATTGACGCCCTCCAGCTTGTGTCCCGGGCGGGATATTTCCCCTGTCCAACGATCGAGGTCGTAGCGGGGTGAAAATCCCTCCTCGGAAATGACAGCCACCCCTTCGACGATCTCACCGAATGCCCTATTCACATTGATGACTGTGGTCATATCTACTCTCCCACCAGCGTCGCGGCAGCAACGCAGTCCTCGGTGCGGCGCAGAATTGGGTTGAACTTGTGTGCCTTGATGATGTTTGCGAGCTTGGCAGAATTTGTGACTAGATTGCTCCAGCCGTTCTCAACACGCATTTGTGGCAGATTCTGCAAGATGTAAAAGCACACCCCCTCTAGAATGAGGACCCCAGCCTCCTGCAACTTACTCACATAACCGAGGGGCTCCGCCTGCGCCTTCACGCCGTGACTGGTCGTAACAATAACCGTAGTCCCCGGCTTAATGCGGCGCCCCGCAAAGAGTTCCGAAAGCCGCTTCATCTCGTAAATTGACTGCTGTGGCGCCGAAAACACTATTAAGTTGGCTGAGCTCGCCTCTTCTTTGTAGCTGGCGTACACGGCATCCAAGTCGCGGCGCGTGATCTTCATCGTATGCGTTGGAATACGATCGCGGAAAGCGTCTTCTAGCGTTCGCGCTTCAGGTGTAACTCCGACCATGTGGAACATCGCCATAGAGCCGTAGCTTGCAAGTGCCGCACCCAAATGTTTAAACTCGTCGGAGGTGGGCATCTGCTTCAGACCCGTGAACACCGGAACGTCGAAATAATTCTGGTTCGGCTCGCCCACCAGTTTGCCAATCGCTCCCCAATCCGCATAGTCATCCAGTTCAAGATCCAACTCGACGATGAAAGTACCACGGCGATGCTCGTCCAAGTGGAAGCCGTATGCAGGTGTACGTCCCGTCATGGCCGCGGCGAGCGCCACCGGGCCACCTTCAAAGTTTGTACGCGCGCCAAAGACCGAATTAGCGTAAATGACCGTTCCGGTATCTCCCCACGCAACATGCTCCCCAAGATGCGGCTGATAGACCGTCTGGTAATTTATGCAGGTATCGACGGTACTGACATTCAGGTCACGCAGGAAGCGGATCACCTGATGCTCCTTGCCGACTTCGGCAGGATCCTGTTTGAGCCGTTCGGAAAACGCAAAGTCGACGCAGCGGGCATTAGTACTGGTCATGGTGCTGCAGCGGCCACCGATTTCCTTCAGGTGTTCAAGATAGTTCTTGCCCGCGTCCCCCATCACCTCGATGTCGCCCATCATGTGTGCATTGGTAATGGGGACGAAGCATTCGGCGTCCCAGAACTCCCCAACCTTGATCTGCAGCTCAATCGCGTCGCGAACCGCAGCTCCCTTCTCTCCGCGACGCATGCCTTCTTCTTCCGGTGTAAGTTTCATCTAGAGTCGATCCTTTCAAATGGATTATTAGAATGCGTACAGCCAAGCCCAACGTCTGGCACAAGTCAATGGAGCATCATGTGATTGGGAATCCACAGCGACATCTGCGGAAACAGCCATACGGCGTAAAGCATGACAAATTGGATCAGCACGAACGGAAACGCCCCTTTTGATAAATCCCATAGCGGGATCCTGGATATGCCGTGGATGGTGAAGAGGTTGATCCCGATGGGTGGATGGATCTGCGCGATCTCCATCGCGATGCAACAGAACACCCCGAAGACAATGGGATCCATGCCGATGGACTGCGCGATGGGAAAGAAGATCGGCACCGAGATCAGCAGCATCGCCGCACTTTCCAGAAACGACCCCAGCAGGATGAACACCAGGATCATTACCGACACGATGATGAAATGGTTTCCGCTCAAGCCGGTAATCCAACTCGCCATGGCTTGCGGCAATTGCTCGAAAGTGAGGAAATGTGCGAAGTACTGGCCGAAGATGATAAGCATCAACAGCATCGCCGTAGTCTTAGTGGCGTCTTTGGCCGCGCCGAGGAATACACCGAAATTCAGGCGACGCTGAACTATGCCTAGCATGACGACATAAGCGACGGCCAACGCCGCGACCTCGGTCGGCGTGAAGATGCCCGTGTAAATCGCGCCGATGATGATGACCGGCAATAGCAGCACGCCGATGGCTCGACGGCTAACGGCGATTCTTTCCACCATAGGCATTTTGAGCTTCTGGAGAATTCGCGGGCGACTCCTAGTCACATAGACGATGAAGAGCAGCATCATGATAATGCCCGGGATCACCCCGGCCATGAACAGCTTTCCGATGGAGGTCTCGGTGATGACGCCGTACAGTATGAAGGGTATGGACGGTGGAATGATGATGCCCAGCGTTCCACCGCCGGCGACGAAACCACCGGCCTGTGCCTTGGTGTAGTTAGCCTCCAGCAATAACGGGATGGCAACCAGTCCCACGCTCGCTGCGTTCGCGATGGAGGAACCACAGATAGAGGCAAAAATGCCGCAAGCGGTGATGGTGGCGACGCCGAGCGCGTTGGGCACGTTGCCGACCCAAGCAGTTGTGACGTTGAACAGATCCCGCCCCGCCCCGATCCTGCCCATCAGAATGCCTGTGAAAATGAACAACGGGATGGCCACCAGCTCGAAGATGGAACTGGCCTGCCAAATGATGTTGCTCATGTTGGTGAGGGACTGCAGCGGTGAATCGATGAGTAGGAATCCGACAAACGCGGAGATTCCCATCGCCACAAATACGGGCACGCTCGCCAGCATCAAACCAAACAACAGGACTATGCAGCCGATACCGATCATGCTCTCTGACATTATTAGCCTCAGCTGTCAAATTAGTTCGTGGGATTCGGGAAACTCGTCCCGCAAGAGGAACGCCAGCGTCTGCAGGAACAGCGCTCCAGAGCCGATTGGTATCAATACCTGGGGCAGATACAAAGGTATGCCGAGCAGTGAAGAGGAATGGATGTCGTTGCCGAAGGAGTAGGCAACTAGCAACGCCCCGGCAACTGTGACAATGCCACTGAAACCCAGCATCGCCACGTAGGCGAACCGGTCCAGCATCTTTTTGGCGCTAGGGAACAAGTTGAGGAGCGTTGTAACGCGGAAGTGGCTGCCGTGCTTGCACGCGAACGCATTGGCGAGGAATCCCCCACCGATCAGAGCATAAAGCGTGTACTCGAACGCCCAGTCGGTTGGCTTACCTGCCGTCCGGGCCGCCACGTCGTACAGAATCGGGAGAGGAAGTAGACTGATAAAAGCGATCGCAACGAAGCTGACGAGATCGCCCAACTTCTCCAACCATTCGGCGATTCTCAGCCTCGCAGATGGGCTGGGAGTATCCATTGGCTGCTGGGATTTCCTGTTGCTCATCGAAGTCATACGGCTGTCTCCTTAATAACCATTTTATTTATTTTTGTTAACACAACGCTCTATGGCGTCAGGCCGTCACGCACTTGCTTCAGATACTTAATAATCCGCGCACCTCGATCGCTACGCTAGCCGCGTGCCCAAGCTCTTCCACATACTTAAACCCCACGCAGATTGCGCCGATGTAAATCTGGCCTGAGCATCGCGCCTTCAACGCCAAAGCGGCTGGAAGGTACCGCCCACTTCTTTCCGTGGTCACCGTTGGACTAGCTAGTCGCATATCGGCTACTTTGACTTGCCGAAGGTATGAATCGCCGAGGTAACGGAAACCGGTCCTTCGGTCATAAGCCGAAATTCGTACCCTTCGGCCCGAATGTGGATCTCCGAGTATTCGCAAAGATTCTTGTTGCTCAAAAATGAGGCTCGGCGCAACAGCAGCACGGGGGATGTTTTTTTTATTTTGAGACTGCGCGCCAGCCTAGCGCTGGCGCTTACTGCTCGAATGCCCAGTTCGGCCGAACTGATCTCACTCCCGAATTCGCGTACAACAACGCCCAGAACCGGATATTTCACAAGCAACTCACGGCTGGGGATTGAATTGCTCGCGAACCAAGCATGGACCTCGGCGAACGCCTGAGTATGCGTTTTATACCGCCGCACAAATTCGATAATGTGCTTGCCCGTGCCCTGCAATCCCGACGCCTCGGCCGGCAAGCTGGCGGGGTCGATGATAAAACTTAGCAGTTCGGTTTCAGGGTTCACGCCTTGGAGTTTAAGTTGCTCGTAAAAACCCTTGAACTCACCCAACTCATGTTTGATGACCTGCTCGAGAACAAAGGTACCCTTGCCTTGATGCGAGGCGACTAGGCCTTGAGCAATCAGATGCTTGACGGCTAACCGGATAGTGACGCGACTGGCCTTATACAGCTGGGTCAGTTCAAGTTCCGAGGGCAGTTTGTCATTTGGCTTAAGCCGTCCCTCCTTGATTTGATCAATCATGACATCCGCGATCTGAATGTACAGCGGAACAAGTGACTGCCGACGGAGTGAGGAGCTGGCGCTGTACATATCGTTTAGCAACTCATTCTAAGATGTATTAGGATGTCTCATTGTATGTTCATATCTATAATAAGTACAAGATATAGTTTTTATGGGGATTTTTGTTGGGGACCGAGAGCGAACCATTCCGGGTGCTGGAGTATCTTGCTGCGCAGATGGGGCCACCTTTCCCCTCTCGGGAACGCTAAGACAGCATCATTGATTCGATTTGTATCGAGCCGCATGGAGTGGCTCCCGGGCATAGATACTATGCAAAGCAACTATGCTGGCGCCTGGTACCTTACAATCTATCGCAGTCAGCCCATCTCGATCACTCTCGCCACATCACCATGGCACTCCGAACACAAACCGACTAGCAACAAGTCGCCTGCTTTGACTGCTCCGGAGAATTTGGTAATCGTAACCTCATGACGGCATTTCCCACACCATAGATTGGAGAGTAATAGCCTCCTGGTGTGATTGGGTATGGCTACCCACAATTTAGCCGCTGGGTCGGTAAATTTAGGAATTGATTCGGCGGACATAAGTTCCTACAGTGTCAACGCTGCCCCATAAGTAGCATTTTCGCCCAAGGGCCAAACTACGGCAAGCTGACAGAAACGATATACATCGTTTGCCGCCCCGACTGTTTCTCTATCGGTGCCATACGGAAGTCTCAAATCTCCCATTCATTAACTTGACAATACCTCCCTCATGAACCTCCTCCCTCATGAACCTGATTCATGCCCGGGGCGCTGATCGCATAGTGGCGACGCGACTACAAAGAGGCTAGACCGTACAGTTCCCTGGGGCAAATCCCGCTGGCCGAATTCGCCCGCCGAGCGAGGCCCGCCTGCGCAAGCCCCCGACTGGCTGCAGAGCGCGGTCATCCCCCCACCTACCACGCAATTCCCGACATCGCGTAGCGCAGTGCGAGGGGCAAATGCGGCCGCACTTGCCCTCGCACCATGCGATGACCCCACGCCTCTCAGAATTCGCGCCATTTTTTGGCGTAACCAGCATTGCCGATCGGCCGGATGCAGGCGCAATAGGCTTCCCAGCGCAATGCTCGGCAGCACTGTATCAGCGAGAAACCGTCGCCATCGGCCAGACACACGAAAAGAGCAGGATTGAATTTCTTATCGCTCTGGCTCAAACTGGCCAATGCGCGGCGCGCGAAGGCGCGCATTTAAGCGTGGTCGTTCAGCGTCTGCTGACCTCGAGCAGAAAGTGCGCCGGCGCTAGCCGCGCTCTTCGATGCCCGGGTCCTTGCCATCGCCGGCGAGATGCAAGCGGCGTTGGTTCAGAGGAATGAGCAATTCCTGATAATAGATCGGGCTGTCGTACCCGACAAACGCCGCCGCCTCCAGCAACTGGCCGACAGCGCCGGGGCGCACATCGATGGCCTTGGACACGTCCGCCGGCAGCTCTACCCCGGAAAGGAACTGGTCGATGCGCCCGATCAGCTGATGGCTTTCGCGCCAGATGATTTCCTTGAAGTTCTTGCCAGACAGCTTGCGCACAGACAGCGTCGCGAAAGAGGGCAGGCGCGCCGGGTCGGCGTAGAAGCGGCTGAACACTTTGAATTCCTTGCCGATGCGCAGCACGCGCTCGATGCGCAGAACGCGTTCGGCGTGCAGATGCCGAGACCACGGGCCTTCTGTTTCAATCTCGCGGCGCCCGATCACGTCGGCGTAGACGGGCAGGTAAGCGCTGCCCGAATTGTCGACGAAGCGGCAGTGAAGGGGGGCGTGCATGCGTCCGACGCCGCGTTTGGCGACGAAGCTGCCCTGTCCGTGGTGCCGCACGATCATTCCGTCCTCTACCAGCAGCCTTAGCGCGCGCTGGATGGTGCCCAGGCTGAGCGGCAGCCCGGCCGTCCATTCAGTCTCTGTGGGCAGGCGGGTGCCGGCGGGCCACGCGCCCTCGGTTACCGCGCTGACTATGGCATCGTGCATGGCCAGGTATTTGGGCACGCCGGGGCGGGCGAAGCGTTCCAGCCGGCCGCGCAGGTCTTCCGCCTTGTAAGAGAGGGCTTGACTCATAGTCCTATAATACTATATCGTTTCATGTCGGTCCAATCAGGTAAATGCAAACGGAGATCCTATGCGCGCACCGAATTTCCTCGTCATCATGTCCGACGAGCATAATCCCAAAGTGATGGGCTGCAATGGCCACCCGGTGGTGAGCACGCCCAACCTCGACGCGCTCGCCGCGCGCGGCACGATGTTCTCCTCCGCCTATACCACCAGCCCGGTGTGCATCCCGGCGCGCGCCGGTTTCGCCTGCGGCAAGTATATCCACCAGATCGGCTTCTGGGACAACGCCGACGCCTACGACGGCACGGTGAAAAGCTGGCACCACGTGCTGCGCGAGCGCGGCCACCGCGTCGTATCCATAGGCAAGCTTCATTTCCGCCTGCCGGGCGAAGACCATGGTTTTACCGAAGAACAGATTCCCATGCACATCATCGACGGCAAGGGCGACCTGATGGGCCTGGTGCGCGACGACCAGCCGCGCCGCGGCGGTGCGACCAAGATGGCCGCGATGGCCGGCCCGGGCGAATCGCCCTATACCTTCTACGACAAGGACATCTGCTCGCGCGCCCAGGTTTGGCTGCGAGAGGAGGGCATCAAGGACGACGGCAAGCCTTGGGTGCTGTTCGTGTCTTTCGTGGCTCCGCATTTCCCACTCACCGCGCCGCCTGAGCACTACTACAAATATTGGAATCGCGATCTGCCGATGCCGAAGCTCTACCCGCGCGAGCAGCGCCCCAGGCATCCCTACCTCGAGGACTACCGCAACAGTTTTTGCTACGACGACTACTTCAAGTCCGAGACCGACGTAAAGCGCGCCATCGCCGGTTACTTTGGCTTGGTGTCCTACGTCGACGAGAACATCGGCAAGGTGCTCAAGGCTCTGGAGGAAGCGGGCCTCGCCGGCAACACGCGCGTCATGTACACCAGCGACCACGGCGATAACCTGGGCGCGCGCGGCCTCTGGGGCAAATCCACCATGTATGACGAGATCGCCGGTGTGCCGCTGATCCTTGCCGGTCCGGGCATTCCCGCAGGTAAGCGCATCGATACACCGGTGAGCCACGTCGACTGCTTTCCGACCATCGTCGAGACCGCGGGCGTGCCGTTCGCCGAAGTCAAGGACACTCATCCGGGCATCTCGCTGCTCGAAATCGCGGAAGGGGCCAAACCGAAGCGCATCGTCCTGTCGGAGTACCACGGAATGGGCTCGACCACGGGCGCGTTCGCGGTGCGCGTCGGCAAGTGGAAGTACGTGCACTATGCGAAGTACGAGCCCCAGCTCTTCGATCTGGACAAAGATCCAGACGAGACGCGCGATCTTGCCAGTGACCCTGCGCACGCGGCGGTGCTTGCTGAATGCCGTGCCGCGCTTTACTCGGTCTGCAACCCGGTCGAGGTGGACCGGCGCGCCAAGGCGCGCCAGGCCGAACTGCTCGCGGAAAACGGCGGACGCGAGGCGGTGCTAGCGCGCGGCGATCTGGGGTTTACGCCCGCGCCGGGATTTGCTGCCGATTTCAAATAGATCAATTGCGAGGAGAAACAGCATGAGAAAACTCATTTCGATGGTGCTGCTTGCCGCAAGCAGCGTTGCCTTCGCCCAGGACTGGCCGGACAAGCCGATACGCGTGGTGGTGCCTTATCCTCCGGGCGGCGGCGTGGATTTTGTATCGCGCACGGTTTCGCAAAGGCTGGGCGAAGTGCTCAAGACCGCGATGATAGTGGACAATCGCAGCGGCGCCTCCGGCACCATCGGCGCCAACGTGGTCGCGAAAAGCGCTCCCGACGGCTACACTATTCTGGTGGCATCCCCTGCCGAGGTGCTGGTCGGCCCGATCTCGGGCCAGAAGGTCCCCTATTCTCCCGAACACGACCTCACGCCCGTGACGCTGATTGGCGAGACACCGCTGGTGATCGCCGCACATCCTTCCCTTGCGGCGAAGACCATCCAGGAATTTATTGCACTTGCAAAGAAATCTCCCGGCAAGTTTTCCTACGGCACCCCCGGCGCGGGCAGCACGATGAACTTCGCCGGCGAGTCGCTGAACGCGCTGGCGGGCATCAATATGGTGCATGTGCCCTATCGCGGTGCCGAGCCTGCGGTCACCGATCTCCTCGGCGGGCAAATCCCGATCGCCATCGTCGGAATGCCGCCGGGCGGGCAGCTTGCCAAGAGCGGCAAGCTGCGCGTCCTCGCCGTGACGAGCGCCAAGCGCTCCGCAGCGATGCCTGAGGTGCCCGCGATGGCGGAACTGCCCGGTTTCGCCGGCTACCGGTTCACCAACTGGATGGGTGTGTTCGTCCCCGCGAAGACGCCGCAAGCAGTGATCGACAAACTCGCCGCCGCCATCGCGAAGATCGTACGCGAGCCGACGGTGAAAGAAAGGCTGCTGTCCCAAGGTGTCGAACCGGTGGGCAGTTCGCCCGCCGAGTTCGGCGCTTTTCTCGAGGCAGAGCGCCAGCGCTACACCGAGATTGCAAAGGAGCGCGGCATCCGGGTCGAAAACTGACGTCGAGACTGCGGCACCAATGCTCTTGTTGAGGACCCGTCAGGAGACGAGATCATTGCCAGCATGCGTCGATCTCCCTGTTGGACGGAAATCCGCTATTGAATGTAATCCATGAGTTGGAGTACCAATATCTGGGCGCCCGCTGCCACCGGTGGCGAAGTGCTCCGGTTCGCCGCCGATGCCGGTGCAGACTGGTAAGCCGATGAACAGGCAATCAGCCGCCTTGTGTGCCGGCGCGATCCCACCCGGCGCGCTGGGGGTGATGTGGAAAACGGTGTCGGAGGATTGCAATCTCGCCTGCGACTATTGTTACTACAGCCGCTCCGGGGGCCGGCCGGATCCGCTGCGCAGGCAGATCGACCCTGCGCTGCTAGAGACGGTGATCCGTGAATACATGTCGCTTGACCGGGGCGCCGTGAGTTTCGCATGGCAAGGTGGCGAACCGTTGCTCGCGGGGATCGAATTCTTCGAGCAGGTGGTGGCACTGCAGGCGAAGCACGCACCGCCCGGTACCACCATCGGCAACGCGCTCCAGACCAACGGCACTCTCATCACGGACGAGTGGGTGCGGTTCTTTCGCAAATACAATTTCCTGGTCGGGATTAGCATCGACGGTCCGCGGGAAATCCACGACGCGCACCGCACTACCGCCACCGGCAAGGGCAGCTTCGATCTGGTAATGCGCCGGATCGAGCACCTCCGCAATCACAACGTCGACTTCAATATCCTTACAGTACTGCACCAGGGCAACGTGGACAATCCGCGCGAGTTGTGGACGTTCTACCAGCGCGAAGGCTTCCGTTATGTGCAGTTCATTCCCGGGATGGACTTCCGCTCCCAGTCCCCGGACATGCCGCCGAGCTATCTGATCTCCGCCGATCAATATGGCAGGTTTCTTTGCGAGAGTTTCGACCTCTGGTACAACGACGGTGCACCGACGATGTCGGAGCGTTTTTTCGACCATGCGCTGAGCGTCTACGCCGGTCGCAAGGCGGAGTCGTGCAAGTACGCGCAGATTTGCTCTCCGACGCTGGTCATCGAGCAAAATGGGGACACCTATCCGTGCGACTTCTACCTGAGCGCCGACTACCGTCTAGGCAATGTCGGCAGCGATTCCCTGCCAGAGATCTTCGGTAGCCCGGCATACCGCAGGTTCAAGCGCCTCAAGGAACAACTGCCCGAGCAATGTCGGCGCTGCATCCGCCTCAACCTGTGTCACGGCGGCTGCCCGCGCGACCGTATCCGGGACGGCAGTGGACACGCGAGCGAACCTGATTACTTCTGCAGCGCATACCGCAAATTCTTCGACCACGCAGACGAACGCCTCTCGCTGCTCGCCCGGCGCCTGCGCACGCAGCGGCTGATCGACTACACACGCATCGGACGGAAATGGCCGGGGCGGAACGAAACGTGCATCTGCGGCAGCGGCGGAAAGTTCAAGCGCTGCTGTGGTCCGCTGCTGACAGGACTGCAAAAATGACTGAAACTCGAGTTGCGCATCAATTCTTTGCTGGAGAAGATGAAACCGATGATCGACTCCCGGACTGTGGCGTCGAGCCGCGGCGCTTCAACGCGCTGAGGTAGGTGGGCTCGTCGGTGCGCGCCCCTTTGCCCAGGGTCCACAGCCCGTTCATCATTCATAAATTGATCATACAAGCCGGGGGATTACCTCACTGAGTTACAGCTTAGCTTGCTGTCAGCACGCCTAGCTTGCCCCGGGTCCCGCGCAGATACGAAACCGTCTGCACCAGGATCAACAATGCGCCCGCGCCGACGAACACGGCGCTGATCGGGTGCTGGATGAAAACCAGCATGCTGCCGCGCGACAGCAGCAGCGCGCGGCGAAAGTTCTCCTCCACCATCGGTCCGAGCACAAAGCCCAGAAGAGCCGGCGCCATCGGAAATTTCAAGGCCGTGAGCAGTGCACCGAACACGCCGAAGGCCAGCACTTCGGCGATCTGGATCAGGCTGTTGTCAGTGCTGAACACGCCCACCGCGATAAAGAACATCGCCGACGGGAACAGATAGCGAT
>VFSW01002301.1_pt1 | contig 28858 bp, 27 predicted proteins | sample 5358111 | NCBI WGS metagenome assembly VFSW01 (sample SAMN11554181, study PRJNA540505) | mine drainage metagenome | isolation source: sediment from site ElyBrook_90M | place: USA: Ely Copper Mine, Vershire, VT | collected 2017 | reverse complement strand
ACCGATTGCTACTCCTGCCACAAGGCGAACTTCACAAGCACCACGAATCCAAATCACGTCACCGCAGGTTTCCCCACCACCTGCGCTACGTGCCACTCAACCACATCATGGTCCGGCGCGGTGTTCAATCACAACAACACTCCATTCCCATTGACTGGCGCGCATGTTACCGTGCCATGCGCATCGTGCCACATCAACAACGTCTTTGTAGGCACTCCCACCGATTGCTACTCCTGCCACAAGGCGAACTTCACAAGCACCACGAATCCAAATCACGTCACCGCAGGTTTCCCCACCACCTGCGCCACGTGCCATACCACCAGCTCATGGGCTGGCGCGGTGTTCAATCACAACAACACTCCGTTCCCACTCACCGGCGCGCACGTCACTGTTGCGTGCACATCTTGCCACATCAACAACGTCTTTGTAGGTACCCCAACCGATTGCTACTCCTGCCATACGGCCAACTTCACCGGCACCACCAACCCCAGTCACGTCGCTGCCGGCTTCCCCACTACCTGTGTTCTCTGCCACACCACCAGCGCGTGGTCGCCGTCGTCCTTTAACCACTCAGCAGCGTTTCCGCTCGTCGGCGCCCACGCCACGCTTGCCTGCGCGCAGTGCCACACAAACAACAACTACACAACCGTTCCGAAGGATTGCTACTCCTGCCACATCAATGATTTCAACGGAACCAGCAACCCCAGCCACGTGCAGGTGAATTTCCCGCACACGTGCGACAGTTGCCACAGCACAAGCAACTGGCTCAACCCGACCTTCAATCACGCGCTCTATGCCAACTATCCTCTCACCGGATTCCATGCCACGGTAACCTGCGCGCAGTGCCACACCAACAACAACTACACATCCACGTCGACTGCCTGTTACTCCTGCCACGTGAATGACTTCAATGGAACGACAGCTCCGAATCACGTGTCATCTGGATTCCCAACGGATTGTTCTATCTGCCACACAACTACCGCCTGGAATCCCTCGTCCTTCAATCACAACAACACGCCCTTCCCGCTAACTGGTGCGCATACTACCGTAGCCTGCGCGTCGTGCCACGTTAACAACAACTACACAACATTGCCGACGGATTGCTACTCCTGCCACAAGGCGGACTTCACAGGAACTACGAATCCTAGTCACACCGCGGCAGGATTCCCCACCACCTGCACCACTTGCCATACAACGACCTCATGGGCCGGAGCGACATTCAATCACAACAACACGCCCTTCCCGTTGACCGGGGCGCACGTTACCGTCCCCTGCACCTCTTGCCATATCAACAACGTTTTCGCGGGTACGCCGACCGACTGCTACTCCTGCCATCAGGCCAATTTCACCGGTACCACAAATCCCAATCACGTCGCGGCGGGGTGGCCCACCACATGCACCACCTGCCACACAACCACAGCCTGGCTGCCGGCGAACTTGCCTAGCTCCTACCACACGTTCTTCCCCGTCAACCACGGCAATGCAAACGGAATATGCACAAACTGCCATACCAACTCCGCAGATTACTCAGTCTTCACCTGTACAAGTTGCCATGGCGGGAACAATGCAGCCAATTTCCATCACGAGAATGTCAACGGATACGTGTACAACAGCGTGAACTGCTACGCATGCCACAAGAATGGGTCGGGAGACTAAGCCTAAATGCGAATGGCTCTACTGACGCTTGTTCTTTTTGCTACTGCGGCTGGTGTCGCGCAAGAGCCCGTGACTGCCCCGCCCCCTGCCACACAGACGGCGGCGGCCCCGGTGCGCACGGATTTCAACGTTCGCTATGTCAGTGGTGCGGATGTGTATATCGACGGGGGTAGGAGCGCGGGTCTGGCCGAGGGCACGGAACTCGTGCTCAAGCAGGACCCTGGCAAGCCCTCGACCGACAAGGCCAACACTGCCATCGCGCCCGGGGTCATTGCCAAGCTCAAGGTTGTCTCTGTCGCAACGACGTCAGCAGTTTGCGAAGTGGTTGCGTCGTCGCGGGATCTCGCCGCAGACGATGTGGTTACGTTGCCCGACGATGAAGTGAAAAAGATTGTTGAGAAAGATACCTTAGGAAACACTCGGCAGTATCCAATGGTGGTGAGCTTCAGCGAAGGTGATCCCCTCGACGAGGAAGTTCGCGAATCCGTCCCGCAACCGCCGCTTCCTGAAGTCAACCAGAGACGTGGAAGAATCGGGTTTGACATGAGCACCATCCAGCAAATCGGGCAAGGCAGCATGACTTCTACCGAATATGGAATGGTGCTCCGTGCCGATTTCACGCGGCTCTTTGGCACGCATTGGAATCTCAACGGCTTCTGGCGAGGCAGTCTGCAGTCTTCTTCCTCCCAATCCCTTTCTACTTTGCAGGACAGCATAAACCGCACTTATGTAATGAGCCTCACCTACATCAACCCAGGCTCGCATTGGACTGCCGGCGTGGGCCGCCTCTATCTCCCCTGGGCCAGCAGCCTGGACACAATCGATGGCGGCTATGTGGCGAGACAACTGACTTCCCGCGCCGTCCTCGGCGTCTTTGGCGGATCAACCCCCGATCCCACGGCTTGGAACTACAATCCGCAGCGAAAGATCGGCGGCGGTTTCTTCAATATCCATGGAGGAAGCTACGATAACTTCCACTACTCAAGTACCGCTGGCGCCGGCATAAATACGCTGGGCTGGGCCATCGACAGGCCCTTTATGTTTACGGAGAATGAATTCTCGTTCAAGCGCTACTTCTCGCTGTTCCACTCCATGCAGATCGACAAGCCGACGGCGAATCCCAACACGCCAGCCGTCAGCGCAGGCGTCGGCCAGAGTCTGCTGACTCTTCGCATGCAGGTACACCCCCGCGTTATACTTGATATGACACACACTTACTTTCGCGACGTCCCAACTTATGATCCTGTATTAGTCGGAACGGGGCTTCTGGATAAGTACCTCTATCAAGGAATCAATGGAGGCGCCCGGGTTCAGATACCCTTCCACATCACCGGATACATCAGCCTGGGACAGAGCAACGATTCAAATGACAAAAAGAACTCGCTTAATGAACTTTTTGGAGCTACTATGAACCAGATATGGAAAACCGGCCTCGGAGTGGACGCTCGGTATTCGAAGTTCGACAGCGCTTTTGCCTCCGGCACCTACCGTTCGGTGACCATATCTCGTGACATGGGAGAGCGCCTCCGCCTGAATCTGCAGGGTGGCCGCTATTCGTACTCTTCTTCCCTGGCAACAAGCAACAACTCTGATTTCATTAATTTCATGTTCGATACCAACCTGGGATCACGCTTCTTTGTTGAAAGCGCATTTACAGCTCAACGAGGTGGAAACTTAAATTACAACCAAACGACCACTACTCTCGGTTACAGGTTCGACAACCGTGCGTCTACCAGACGAGGGGAACATGCGAATCACCCATAAGTTACACTGGTTACTTTCGGGTCTTCTGTTCGTGTTACCGGGAACCTCCGTCCTTGCGCAGGGCGCAATCACGATAAATGCAGTCGATCGGGCGCAGCACCAGATCACTGACTATCTTTCTAACCTCGCAAACCTTCACTGCACGGAGTCGGTAACCCAGCAGAAACTTGCCGCCAACGGTCACGTGGAGACCACCGAGCGCGCAAAATACGACTACCTCATCATGATGAGCGGTAGTGGAGACGAATTCCAGTTGAATGAGTCGCGCATCGAGGCGTCTTCAACTCATCACAAACGCCCTCCAACGCCCATGCTGGTGACTAACGGCATCGCGACCGTCCTGCTTGTCTTCCATCCTTACTACCGCGACAGTTTTACATTCGACACCGGCTCGGAGGAAATGATCGATGGAAAGCCGGCTATCCCAGTTAACTTCAAACATATTCCGGGGCGCCGCACTCCTATTGCATTGGCAATGCGCAGTCGCGAGTACCCACTAGAACTGCAAGGTACCGCGTGGCTAGACGAGCATTCTGGACAAATCGTCAAGATAGAGGCTAACCTGCTTCACGATATGAGCGACGTGGGCCTGCGCTCCATGCATATCCAGGTGGCTTACAAGCCCGCAGATCCGGGCAAGACCCTAATCTCAACTACGTTGCCGGCGCTGGCAGTTGTTGATGTCACAACGCCCCGTCAACATTGGCGGAATACCCATGTCTTCGATAACTACAAGAGCTTCGCCACAGGGGCCGAACAGGATCCGAACGTGACCATTCACGCTGACAATACTGCCGGCGATAGCGGTGATGCTGCGACCGCCTCTACATCTACCCCCAAGGAGAAGCCCTGAACATGTCCTTGCTTCAAAGCGCGGTGCCTGCCTCTGCGGCAATGAAGAAGAAGAAAATGAAGGACCGCGGTCACCGCATGCGCGTGACCTCTGCCGCAGCGGTGTCGTTTCTGCTGCTCGCATCTATTGCCATTTACGGAATGAATTACTACACACTTCCCCTCGATCAGCGGCCGTACTCTGACAAACACGAACTCCTTAAGCCCAGCGGCAGCATTGGAATCAAGCTCGGTATCCTGGGCACAGTTCTCTTCTTTATTATTTTTCTTTACGCATTGCGCAAGGTTATCCCTTGGCTGGGCCGTTATGGCACGGCGAGACACTGGATGGATTTCCATGTAATCGCCGGTGTAACCGCTCCTATCGTGATCGCGTTTCATGCATCATTCAAATTCCAGGGAATCGCTGGCTTCGCCTTCTGGATCATGGTGGCTGTCGCCTTGAGCGGTATCATCGGGCGGTATCTTTATGCGCAGATCCCGCGATCGTTGAACGCTGCGGACCTCTCGCTCAAGGAATCGCATATTGAGGAGCAGGAACTCGCCGACGCTCTCGTCGGCCAATCACTCTACTCAGCGGAACAATTAAGCCGCGTCTTTTATGTTCCGACTGCCGAGCACATCAGGAAGATCGGCACTTTAGGCGCCATCTGCGAGATGATCGCTCTCGACGTGCGCCGGCCATTCCAGGTAGCGAGCCTCCGCCGCAGTGTATCCGGCGCCGGCTCTAACATCCGCTCTCTTGGCGGACTGCTGTCGAGCGGAAACACCGAAGTAGAGCGCGTCGTCTATTTGGTTCGCCAAAAGTCTTCGCTTTCCAAGCGGGTCATCTTTCTCGATCAAACCCAGAAGGTCTTTCATCTCTGGCACGTAATTCATCGCCCTTTCAGCTACGCTTTCGCTATCCTTGCCATACTGCACATCGTCGTTGTGATGGGCTTGGGCTTCATGAGTTTGGGGTGGCGATAACACATGGATTCTCTTCTAACCTGGCTAATCGCGGGCTCGATCCTCGGTTTCTTCTTAATTCGCTACTGGCGTGCTCACAAGCGCGAACAGGCACAGGCGCGCGCTGCCGCGGAACGAGGTGCGCTTTTCTCTGATGGCCCAAACGCCCAGCATCCGAAAATCCAGATGGACGCCTGCATTGGCTGCGGGGGCTGCATCACCGTTTGCCCGGAAGGCGACGTACTCGCACTGATTAACGGTAAGGCGACCATCATCAACGGTCATAAGTGTATTGGGCACGGTCTGTGCGCAGAAGAGTGCCCTGTCGGCGCCATCACCATGGTCATGGCCAAGCCGAGTTCGGGCGCAGATGTTCCCGTAATCAGCGAAGAACACGAAACCAATGTCGAAAACCTCTTCATTACCGGCGAACTCGGCGGGTTGGCTCTTATCAAAAACGCAGTGAACCAGGGCAGAGAGTGTGTGGACGTGATCGCCAGGCGTTTCAGCGGCGAGGGTGCCATGCCGGCGCAGGAGAATGTGCTTGACCTCGTGATTGTCGGCGCCGGACCTGCCGGCATCAGCGCCTCACTGCGCGCCTCGGAGCACAAGCTCAAGACCGTTACCCTCGAGCGAGAAGGCGTTGGCGGCACCGTTTCAAAGTACCAACGGCAAAAGCTGGTCATGACCAGTCCGGTTGAATTTCCGCTTTACGGACGTTTCACCAAGACAACACTCTCCAAGGAAGACCTGCTCGGCTTTTGGGAAAAGGTGATGAAGCGAACCGATCTGGACATCCACACTTCCGAACCCGTCGATACGGTTCAAAAAGGTCCGGACGGCCTGTTCCGCGTCCGCACCCCGCGTGAAGAGTACAAGTCTCGCGCAGTCGTGCTCGCGCTCGGGCGCGCCGGCACACCGCGCAAACTCGGCGTCAAAGGCGAAGAACTCCCTCACGTCCTCTATCGCCTTATCGAGGCAGATCATTACACCAACACAAATATTCTGATCGTCGGCGGCGGAGATAGCGCAGTCGAGGCGGCCATGGGCCTGGCCCACCAGGCGGGGAACAAAGTCACGCTCTCTTACCGCAAGGCCGAGTTCAGCAGACTGAAAGACCGTAATGCAAAACGCATCGAGGAACACATCCAAACAGGCAAGCTCGATGTGTTGTTCAATTCCATACCCACCGAGTTCAGGGTTGGCAGCGTGTCGATCGAGGTCGGAGGAAAGATAATCGAACTGCCCAACGATTTCGTTTGGATCTTCGCAGGGGGAACTCCACCTTCCGACTTCCTCAAGGCTGCTGGGGTTGCATTCGGTTCCACCTCTTCCACCGGTCCAGACACCGCAACAACGGATCGAAAGCAAAACGTGCCGACGCCGGCACAATCCGATCAGGTGCAACACACATGATTCAGTTGGTGACTATCCACGTGTCGTCACCGACCGTCATTATTTGGTAGGCCGAGATCCAAAGGGACTGGCCTTTTGCACATCTTCAATGCGACAATAACGCGTCCATAGGATCGTCCGATGAATATGAGTTTGTTCCGAAATTACTGTTTGTTCCCAGTCTTGGCACTGCTGCTCGCGGGCGCCTTGGCCCACGCCGCGACCATCACCGGCACGGTAACAAATAAGACCACCGGCAAGCCTTCCGTAGGTGATTCGGTTGTTCTTGTAGATGTTCAGGCAGGCATGGCTGACGCCGCCACCGCTACCACCGACGCTCAGGGTCACTACTCGCTTCAGTCCCCAGGGATGGGCGCGTATCTGATTCGAGTCAACCATCAGGGCGCGACGTACTTCATTGCAGCGCCGCAGGGCGGCGGCCCTGGTGATATCACGGTTTTTGACGTAGCACCGAAGCTTGATAACGTCGGAATCGACGCCGATATGCTCCTCATTGAGGGCGCGGGCGGCATGCTGCGCGTGCAGGAGAGATACCTCGTCCGCAACCGCAGCCTACCGCCCAAAGCCCAATTCAGCAGCAACACATTTGAGATCACTCTGCCGCCCGAGGCTGAGTTGGATGGCGCTTCAGCCACGCGCCCGGGCGGCCTTGCCACAAACACCCGGCTCGTCCCGCTCGCACAAAAGAATCACTACACCTTCAACGTTCCTATTCAGCCCGATAAGGAAGAAAAGGAAACACTGTTTGAGGTTCAGTATCACATCCCCTACAGCGGGAAATTCACCTTCTCCCCGCAACTGCATATGCCCGCGGATAACCTGGTGGTCTATGTTCCCAAGAGCATGACATTCTCCGCCTCGCAGGGATCTGATTTTCAATCGGTGCAGGAGGATCCGCGCGTACAGACCAACATCGTCAAGAATGTCCATCCGGGCCAGGCCATCGGATTCACCGTCTCAGGCGAGGGGCAGATGCCTCGCGACGCACAGCAGTCTTCCGCGATGGGCAGGCCGGCGGGAGCGGGAATGGGAGACGCGGGGGCAGAGGACACAAGCAACCCCGGCAACCGCCCAGGCGGCGGCATCGGCAACCCGATTGGCACTCCCGATCCCCTCACCAAATACAAGTGGTGGATTCTCGGTGGCCTCGCGCTGCTCCTTGCGGTGGGCGCCATCTTCCTGCTGCGCAATCGATCGGAAGAGACGACTAACTCTTCGATACTCGCACATGATTCACCGTTCGAAGGCAGGCCCTTGCCAACCTTCGTACATCGAAGCGAATCCACTCCTGCGGAAATTCCTCCCCCTCCGGTTTCCTACTCCGCCCCATCTCCTGTTGCGCAGAGAATTCCAGCAAACAGTGGCAATGCAGCCCTCCTGAACATCCTCAAAGATGAGTTGTTTGCTATTGAGAGCGAGAAGCTCAGTGGAACGCTGTCGATGGCTGAATACACCGAGGTCAAGGCGGGACTTGAAGCGGTTCTGAAGCGCGCGCTCAAGAAGACATAGGTCGCCGGCAATTCACCATCAGCCAGAGGTGCCTCGGCAACCTGCAGATGAAATGCAGACGCTGCCGAGGCATTCTTCTTTGCCCTCAACCCTTGCGCTGATCCGGCTTACTCCTCTGCTGCAGTCCATCCTTTATGAGTAGAGTTATTGCGGCTTTGGAGCATTCTGGTTTTGTATCATCTGGCGCCGTTGGTCAAATAGCTGCTGCATGCTTGTAATCCTGTCTTCAGTTGCAGGCGAAGCCGCGCTGGGCGCAGTTGAGCTGGGGTTAGGGTCCGGAGCCGGCGTAGCCGCGTTCTCGCTCGCATTCGAAGCCGTATCGGCGGCTGCTGTTGCCCCGCCGCTCGCTGTGCCCTGGTTTGCAGTCGCGGCAGGGTTATCAACAGATGTCGCCGATGAATCTCCGTTCGCCCCGGCCGCCGGCTCCGCAGCCGAAGAATTATCCTCGTCCGCAGAAGGCGGAGCACCACGGCCGAACTGGCGGCTCTGCAGCCATGCGCGGCGAGCAGCCGTAAGGTTATGTTCACTCGCGATCTCAGTCGCGGAGGGTGCGTCTCCTACTCTTGCCATCAATAGTACCGAATTGATTTTCTCGGGATTCGCGTCCGACGATCCAATCACGAAATTGAAATCCGTCGCGCCTAACAGCGCTGTGAGCACCTGCCGCGCTGGTCCGGGTCCCAGCTGATCGAACACCCGGCTCTCCATCGCACCATCCGGAATATCAAATTGCACTCCAATACAGTTATGCACGGCCGTCAGCACGCTTTCCATGGTTGAGTTATTCGCCAGGATTGTAAGTTGATCTCCTTTGCACGTAACAGACGGCGCGTTCGGAGCTGAGTCCTGAAGTGCTCGCGCCCGCGACGTTGCATTCGCAGCGTCAGCGTTCTCACCGGACGATTGCGTCACTTGCGCGGAGGAGATTGAAGCTGAAAGCACAGCCATCAGAATGAATGGAAGCACCCGCGCCGCATTTTTGTTCGCCACGTTCTACCTCCCTCTCTTTCATCCGGTTTCGCCTGCCAGCCCTTGGCACCAGGGCTCGTTCTTCAAGCCTTCATGAAGTGAGCGCTGCGAATTCCGGTTCGTGCTGGCGCTCTTCTCCCGCATCAATCATCGAAAGTCCATCTCTGTTCGCTATGAACCTGCGCTTCCACAGTTCATAGACCGCAGGATAGACAAGTAACTCCAGGACAAACGACGAAAAGATCCCGCCAACCATGGGTGCAGCAATCCGTTTCATCACGTCGGAGCCCGTCCCCACGGACCACATCACCGGGAGCAACCCGACGCACGTCGTTGCAAAGGTCATGAACTTCGGCCGCAACCGCTTTGCTGCACCGTACAGAATGGCCTTGCGCAGATCGTTGAGGGTCGCCATCCGCCCACGCAACCGTGCATCCTCATACGCGAGGTCGAGATACAACAGCATGAACACGCCGGTCTCTGCATCGATACTCAACAGTGCAATAAGACCTACCCAAACGGCAACACTCATGTTGTAGTGCAGAAAGTAGAGTGACCACACCGCACCGATCGCGGAGAACGGCACTGCAAGAAGTACGATCATTGTCTTCGCAAAAGACTTGGTGTTCATGTAGATCAGCATCATCACCAGTACGATTGTTGCCGGAACCACAACCTCAAGTCGCCGGTTTGCCCGCGCCATGGACTCACTCTGACCACCCCACGAGATGAGATACCCCTGCGGGAGCGTCACTTTGTCATGTAAGGCGCGGCTGGCCTCCGCCATATAACTGCCCGGGTCGCGCCCTGCAAGGTCGACAAACACATAACCGGTCAGCATCCCGTTTTCATCGCGGATCATGGCCGGTCCATTGAGAGTCTGGATTGTCGCGAGTTCGCTGATGGGAATCTGACGGTCGCCTCCGGCCGGAACCAGAATGCGCCCGAGCGCGTCCGTGCTGCTCCTGAAGTCGCGCATATACCGCACGTTCACCGGGTAGCGCGCTGCCCCATCATAGACGGTAGAAACATTGTCGCCTCCGATAGAGCTGTCTAGAACCGCCTGGGCCTTCTCCATGCTTATTCCGAAGCGGGCAAGTTCGTCGCGACGCCACTTAATATCAAGAAAGTATCCCTCGTTGGTGCGCTCTGCGAATACTCCGCGCGTCCCACGAACAGAAGGCAGAATCGCTTCGATCTGGTCGCCTATCTCCTCAATCTTGTTAGGATCATCGCCTGAAATCTTCAAGCCAACAGGAGTGCGAATCCCGCTCGTCAGCATATCGATACGGCCTTTGATCGGCATCGTCCATGCATTACTTACTCCCGGCACCTTCACTGCCGCATTCATCTCGGTCACAAGCTCCTCGGGTGAGATCGTGTCCGGAGTAAAGTGACGCAGGATGCGCTTCGCCCATTCCGGCGCCCAAGAGGAGTACCACGTATCAACATGCCGCCACTGCGATCTCGGTTTGAGAGTAATCACCGTCTCCAGCATTGACAGTGGCGCCGGATCGGTTGCAGTGTCTGATCTGCCCGCCTTGCCAAGCACCCGATCAACCTCAGGGAACTGCTTGATCACCAGGTCGGTTGCCTGCAACACGCGTCTGCTTTGAGCAATCGATATACCTGGCATCGAGGTTGGCATGTAGAGCATCGCGCCTTCGTCCATCGGCGGCATGAACTCAGAGCCCAAGGTGAGAAACATGGGGATCGTAATGACCATCATCACTGCCGCGGACCCAAACACCACCCATTTCCAGCGAAGCGTCCACGAAACCGCCGGCTCGTAAATCCGCATCAGGATATTGCTGATTGGATTTCTTTCTTCCGGACGGATTCGGCCAACAAGCAATGCATTCGTTGCCTTGCATAACCACGCCGGACTGAAGTCAAAGCGCTTGACTCTGGTCAGCAGCATGCGAAGTGCCGGATCCAGCGTAATGGCCAGAACAGCTGCTACAGCCATCGCGAGCGTCTTCGTATACGCCAGTGGGCGAAACAATCGCCCCTCCTGCCCTTCAAGCGTCAGTACGGGTAGAAAGGAGATAGCAATGACCAGCAAAGCAAAAAAGGTGGGACCCGCAACTTCCTTCACCGCCGACAGAACCACATCGCGATGTTTTCCGTGACTCCCGTTCTTCTCCCACTGTTCAAGTTTCTTGTGCGTCTGCTCAACCACCACGATCGACGCATCAATGAGTTCCCCAAATGCGATCGCCACTCCCGCAAGCGACATTACGTTCACGCTGATTCCCATCAGCCGCAAAGGATTAAAGGAAATCAACACGGCGGCCGGCATGGTAATCAGCGGAATCGATGCGCTCGGAAAATGCCAGAGAAAAACGAGGATGATCAGCACTAAAGTGACAACAACTTCCAGAATCGTCTCGTCGACGCTGCTGATTGTTCGATGAATGAGTTCAGAGCGATCGTATACCGGAACAATCTTCACTCCGGAGGGCAAGGTCGATTCCAGGTCTTTCAATCGAGCTTTGACGCGTCCGATTACTTCCAGCGCGTTCTCTCCGCTTCGCATGATCACAATCCCTGAAACCACCTCACCGGCTCCATCAAGATCTGCGACCCCGCGTCTTAGATCTGGCCCTTCCACAACCTCACCCAAATCTTTTACTCGAATTGGCGCTCCGTCTTCTGGAGAAGCGACAACGATATTCTGGAAGTCTTCAATGGAAGTGGCATAGCCTCTGCCGCGAACCATGTACTCCGTCCCGCCGAAGTCAAGCAGTCGGCCGCTCGATTCGTTGTTGCCTTCACGAACGGCGTTCACGACTTGGGAAATCGAGATTCCGTATCCACGCAGACGATTCGGATCGACATTCACCTGGAACTGGCGCGTGTAGCCGCCAATCGGCGCCACATCGGCAACGCCGGGAACCGATCTCAGGTGGTAACGCAGTTGCCAATCTTCGTATGAGCGAAGTTCCGAAAGGGTGTGCTGACCCGTTGTATCTACCAACGCATATTGAAATACCCATCCAAGGCTGGTTGCATCGGGACCGAGTTCCGTCTTGACGCCTTCGGGCAGCCGGCCGAGCACACTCGAAAGATACTCCAGCGTTCTCGACCGCGCCCAGTATATGTCGGTGTTATCGTCGAAGATCACGTAGACATATGAGTAGCCGAAATCCGACACACCGCGCACAGCCTTCACGTGCGGCGCACCCAGCATCGCGGTCACGATGGGGTATGTTACCTGCGTCTCAACAAGGTCTGGACTTCGGTCCCAGCGCGACATGATGATGACCTGCGTATCGCCGAGTTCGGGAAGAGCATCGAGGCGCGTATGGGCAATCGACCACCAGCCGAAGATGCTTGCGGCTACCACCACCAGGATGACCGCAAGCTTATGGCGAATTGAAACATCTATAATCCGGTCGATCACGGTTCAAGCCTCCACTCAGCATCCTTCTCCGCATTGCACCAACCGAGCGATTCGACTGGTAGTCTCCCCCAGGTACTCGAAGACAGCAAATCAGAAATGACTCTGCTACATCTAAGGACCTGCCTGCAGTAATCAGTTGCCGCTGTGTTCCAATGCTGCGTTCGCGGGAGAAATCTTTCCCGATGTCCCTTTAGCGCTAGCGGTCAACCGCATCCTGCTCTCGGAGTCGACCAGGAAGGTGCCGTCTGAAACCACAGTCTCCCCCTCCTGCAGCCCCTTCAGAATCTGGACTTTCTCGCCCATCCTCCAGCCGGTTTCGACAGTGCGAGATTCAAACTGTCCCACGGATGTCTCCACGAAAACGCGCTTTGACAATCCGGAGTCGAGAACCGCATCCGCTGGAACCGTCAGGCCCGCCGGAAGAGTGACCGGCAGTTCCACATTGACAAACATGTTTGGACGAAGCCTGAAGCCCGGATTATTGGCCTCCAGCCTAACCTTCAGGATGTGCGTGGCCGGATCCACTTCAGGCAGAACCCTGCTCACGGTCGCATTGAAGACTTCATCTGTGTCGGGCAGCGTTACGCGCGCCGTGGCGCCTGCACGAAAGCCTTCAGCATCTTTACCAAGCACCTCCGCCTCGATCCAAACATGGCTAAGATCCGCGATGCTATAGAATTCAGCCTGTCTTTCAAACCTCATTCCGGCTGAAATGTTCCTGGAAAGAATGAAGCCATCCGTGGGCGAAACTACATAAACGTCTTCCGGAAGAATATGAGTTCTGCTGATCTCATCAATCTGAGCATCACTCATGCCCAGATTACGCAACCGGTCGGCACGGGCCTGCACGCTGGCTGTTCCCTGGAAGGTCGTCGATGAAGAGTTCTCTTTCGCGCCATTCACCGAACTCGGAACTCTCTCATTGGCGGCAAGGTAGCCCCCGGCTACAGAAAGAAAATCCGGCGAATAGACCACCGCGAGATGCTGGTCCTTACTAACATGAGTGCCAACCGCGTCGTTAAGTGTTTCCTTCACAAATCCGTCGGTACCCAGATTGACGCGGAAGATCCGTGTTTGATCGGCCTCTACTCGCGCGAAAACCCGGACAGTTCCATGCCCTGAGTCTTTCTCAACTTTGACCACCTTGATGCCATATAACCGCTGAGCTGCTGCATCGATCTCTGCAGTTCCCGCAGCCGCGCTTGCGTGGGTAGGTAGCGACTCCCCAACCGCCTCGGAGTAGACAGGAACCAGGTCCATGCCACAATCCGGAGCGGTGCCTGGCTTATCAGAACGATAGGCAGGATGCATCGGGTCCTGGTAATAGAGGATGTGTCGTGGCTCGACAGGCTTCGTCGAGTGTCGATGATAGCCAAGGGCATATGCCCCAATCAACGCCGCCGCGAGCGGAAGGAGAAAAAGCGCTTTCCTGATCACTCGACACCACCTCAACCCATCCCGGTAACTTCGCTGGGATCTAGGAACAATTTGCAGTCAAATACTGCTGCTATTCCGAATGGAAGAGCACAGTTCACTCCAATGAAGCTATCCCTGGCCGCGTTTCGATCTCCGACTTGGCCTAACTTCCGCCACTGCGGCAGCGTAGTCGGAGCACAATCTAAGGGTCTCCTGGCTGATCCCTCGTCAGTACGAAACCTACATCGTCGGTTAAGGCGAATACTTGCGCTGGAGCAATCGAGATCGTAAAATCCGCGCCTGCAACCCACGCCGAAATGCACTCTATTTAGGTAGTTAAGGTGCAAACCACATGTGCCTAATGACATAGGAGTCATTGCTTGCAAGCGAACTGAAAGAACTTTGCTCCTTATCAAATCAGCAGACTTTTCACCGTGCCAACGTTTGTTTGCGTACAAACAAACATGCAACAAATTAACGTATAGATCCGCAGCTATTTGCGCTTCAGCAAAGTACGGGTGCACTAGAGCGTTATGGTGGACCCGTAACAATGACAGTTTATCGGGACGGCAGCGAGTTCACTTTCCGCAACCGTGCCCCGGTTTGTCTCTCAACGGAATCAGAACAAAGGAAGAACGAAGGCGAGAATGATCTTGACAGTTACTCTTCGCGAAGAGTAAAGACTATTGAAGACAACGTCTTCTTTAGGATGTGAATCAACTTCGGCTATTAGCCTTTCAATTGACTATGAGGGCGGACTCCCCTCCCCCCCCAACCTCTGGGTCAATCGTATGCAAGCGCGTATGTGCGTTGACTAATTGCGCAGCGTGGTAAGTGCAGTTTGAATCCATTTGCCTTGGGGGTCTCATGACGTCAGCAAATCTGGCGGCTGTACGTATTGCTCCGTCCACTATTCCGGACATACGTTCGGCTATGCTTGAAGTTTCGTATTCAGATTCCAACCTTGCGGAGCGCGTTGTTCTGATGTGCGCTTCAGCTCTTTTCACCGGACTTACAACCCAACAATGCAGGACTATCGCCTCATGCGCAAAGGCCCGTTTGTTTGCGCGCGATGAGTTATTGTTCATGCAGGGCCAACCGGTCCGCAACCTTGTTCTTATCCAGACGGGCAGTGTGAAACTCACACAGCTCAGCCCTCACGGAAACGAAGTTATTCTCTGGATGAACGGTCAAGGAGATGCCGTTGGCGTACATCCCGAGCTTCCTGCCTGTAGTCACACATGTTCGGCACGCGCCATGGAGCAATGCAGGGCCCTCACATGGGAATACACGCGGCTGCAGATCCTGGTGGCGGAATATCCCCAGATCAGGAACAACATCAGCCAAATACTGTCCAACCGCTTAAACGAGCTCGAGGAACGGTTCCGCGAGGTCGCAACCGAAAAGGTAGCCAAGCGCCTGGCATTGACCCTGCTTCGGCTTGCAAAGCAAGTCGGCAAGAGGCACGATGGTGGGGTTCAAGTCTCGCTTTCGCGAGAAGAATTGGCGCAGATGACTGGCACAACCCTTTTCACCATCAGTCGCATTCTCTCCAAGTGGGGCGAAGAGGGTTTTGTCCTGCCGCGAAGAGAATCCGTCGTGGTCCGCGATCGTCAGCGACTGGAGCAAGTGGGAGACGAGGAATAGTCCCGAAAGTCCGGTCACGCGGATTCGGCTTTCAGCCTCGCTTTATGGCACGCGTGTCGGGCGAGTCCGTGTTAAGCCTATGCACACTGCGCATGGATCATGAAAGTTTGTTGTTCAATCTCCTCGCCTTCACTGATCGTGGTTGTGATTTGAAGTTCCTTCGTGTGAAAAGATCTCTTTCCGACCGGATGCTAATGTCTTGATCGAACCTCGTTGCGGGTGGCGCTGAATGGCTCGACATTGTACAAAGGTCTCCAATGCGCGACCTGCGGCGAAACTGGGCCTTGTGCGGACCGAGGCGCAACGGCATTGCAGGCACGGGGCTCACCCACCGATTGAGGCAACCCGACCGAACGGACAAGCGTACGCCGCTTCGAACAGGATCACTCATGACATGTCGCGGTAGAAACCACCGAAGTCGACGAAGAACGAACATTTTCCAACCAAATCATTGCGGAGATTGAATTAGATGAACAAGAAAGGAAGATACATGATCAGGTTCCGATATTGGATTGCGCTGGGCTGTTGCATCACTGCTGCCACCGTTATTTCCGCGGCTGGGACCCGGCAGGCCGGTCTATGGGAATTGACCACCACGACCTCTTGGCAACGATCGGCTCCCATTCCGGGAGTGCCCGTTAACGGCGCGAAAGCAAACACACACACGACCCAGGTTTGCCTCACTCAGGAGATGATCGACAAATACGGCGCCCTGCTTCCCCAGTCGCGCGGCAGATGTTCCATCGCCAATAAAGTGATGAAGCCTGGAGGCATGACCGCGGACTATGTATGCCTCGGGGCCATGACTGGCCGGGGAGCCCTCGAGTCCATTTGGACTGACTCGGAACATTCAAAGAGCAAGGTCCACTTTGTAGGCACCGTACAGGTCGGTCCCGAACGCAGACCCATCGAATGGACGACAGAATCCACCGCCGTATTCAAGAGCGCAAGCTGTGGTAACATCGCGCCTCCACAACTTCCCGGTAATGGAAATTGAAATGATTTGACTGGCCAGAGGTGCGTGTCGGCAAACACGCACTTCTGGTCATAGGCGGCTAAAGGGCTCCTCGCTCCCCGTGCTCATCTTGCCTGTTTAAGATCCATCGAGCTGAAGAAGGTTGTAATTGAAAACTTCAACGCAGCTCCGAGAACAAGCCTGAGCTTGCCTTGAGCATTGCCCTTGGTTCATTCACTCATAACTCCCGCCTTAGTCGCCCTTGGTGAGTGCCGGTTCGCCACCCAAAGGCGACCCTGTGAACTTTCGCTCTTCATCGATTCTGCTTCAACCAAATTTCATCTTTGACTTCGGTATTTGCGAGTCAGATTGATCCTGCGCAAGGAGACATCAAAGTTTCAAAGCATACACTCACTTCTTAGAATTGCCACGCCGACGCGTAAGAGGCGAAATGATACGATCCCGGTTTCTGATGTATCTGATGTTGGCTTCGACACTCGTGGCGCCGGTTCTCGCCGAAAGGCCCGAGTCTGCTTTCAAGGCTGGTGAACACGCGGAAAAGAAGAATGATCTTGACACTGCATTCCAGGCCTACAAAAGGGCGCATGATGAAAGGCCAAACGACCCAAGATACATGGCCTCCTACCTGAGGTTGCGGTTCTACGCTGCCGCACAGCACATCCACGCGGGTCTGCCCTTGCGGGATGAAGGAAAGCTTGAGGAGGCACTCGCTGAGTTCCGCATGGCCTGGCAGATCGATCCCAGCAACTTCGAGGCAATGGGAGAAATTCGGCGCACAACGGACCAGATAGAAAAGAACCTTCGAGACAAGAATCTCGCCGCCCAGCAGAAGGCTCAGAACTCGACAATCGAGAAGGACGCCCGCAGTGCAGCCGGCCCGGTCTCGCTGATTCTAAAGTCGGACACTCCTGTATCGCTCCACATGACGGCCACCGCTGACGTAATTTACAAGACCATCGGCAGACTCGCAGGCTTCAATGTCTTGATGGATCCGGAGTATAAGCCGGTAAAAATCACCTTTGAGTTAAAGGATGTAAGCCTTCGCGAGGCTCTGGAGATGGTCGCAATTCAGTCAAAGACCTTCTGGCGTCCGCTCTCTTCAAACACCATCATGGTCTCGGCTGATAACGGGTCGAAGCGGAAGGAACTGGAGCAAAGCGTGATGAAGACGTTCTATCTTCACAACGCCGCGACCCCGGCCGACTTGCAACAGGCTGCGGGCACCCTCAAGGGTATCCTCGATATCAGCCATATTCAGGTAACGCCGGAACTTAGATCCCTCACCATTCGTGGAACACCCGACCAAATGGTAATGGCGCAGAAACTTCTCGGAGATATCGATAAGCCAAAGTCCGAAGTAGTTGTGGACGTTATCGTGATGGAAGTCAGTCGCGACAGGCTTCGAACGTTCGGTACGGTTCCGCCCACTACCGTCAGCGCTTCGATTGCGCCCGGCGGGAATTCCGGGTCTTCCAGTTCCGGATCGGGTCTGACATTGAATTCATTCGCAGGGCTGACCGCCGGCGATATTGCTGTCTCAGTACCTGGCGCGAGTTTCACCGCTCTGGCATCGGACAGCGGCACGAAGGTCATACAACGCCCGGAGATTCGTGCAATGGACAGCGAGAAGGCATCGCTTAAGATTGGCGACCGCATTCCTATTGCAACGGGCTCGTACCAGAGTGGCATAACCACTGGCGTCAATACACAGTTCCAGTACATCGATGTTGGCGTCAACATCGACATAACTCCTTATGTTCACTCCGGCAATGATGTAACTCTCAAGATGTCACTTGAGGTTTCTTCTGTCACCGGCGAGCAGACCATTGACGGCGTAACCGAACCCACCATCGGACAGCGGCGCATCGAGCACGAGGCGCGCCTTGCAGACGGCGAAGTCAATCTCATTGGAGGAATCCTTGAAGATACGGAAACAAAGTCCATGAGCGGTTATCCGTGGCTTACAAGCATGCCTATCCTTAAATACTTCTTTGGACAAGAGAACAAGGAACGCCAACAAAGTGAGATTGTTTTCGCCATCATTCCTCACATCATTCGCTCGACAGAAGTAACTGACGAGAACTTGAAGATGGTGGATCTTGGCTCATCGAATTCCGTGACTTACCACAAGGTTGAAGTAAGGTCCGAGGCCGCAGACGCACCGGCTGCGAATCCTGCTCAGCCTGCGCCGGCCCCCGTCCCGCCTCCGACAGAAAAGATGTCCACTGTTCCTCCACTGGTCGGAAGAAAGCCCGCGGTCAAGCCCGTAGTGCTCCCGCAACCAACATCTGAGAAGCCGCAAATCCCCGTCAGACACGCCCTTGACGAGATCGCGACGGTGCCCCCTTATTACTGACACGGCCCTCCTGCATTGAAGACATTCCCCGGAGACTTTACGAACGCGGCAGCTAAACTCGCCGCGGGTGGCTCAAGGACGATCAACAAGGACCTGTTATTGAGGCATCAACAGAGTGAACTCAATCCTGAGCATCGCCAAACTCGGATCCCAGCACTGTGGACGCCCACCGGCAGCGGTTGAAATCTCTCCGGAAGGAGTTCTCGCAGCCGCTTTACCGGCTCCTGGTAGCGCTCCGGTCTTTGCGTTTCAGCCGCTGGCAGCGGATGCCATCGTACCCGGCATCGGCGAGCCAAACCTGCGCGCACTCGACGACGTGGTAGCCGCCGTCAGCTCCGCTTTGGAGCGGGTTTCGCCGCGCGGCCGGGCCGTCACCATCGTTTTGCCTGACACCGTGGTCCGTGTATTCGTTCTCGACTTCGATTCCCTGCCCTCTCGGCCTGCCGAGGCTTACTCTGTCCTGCGATTCCGGCTGCGTAAGGTCGTTCCCTTTGACGTTGAGCACGCCTCTCTCACCTACCAGGTGCTCAAACGGAGCGAAGATCAGTGCAAGGTGCTCGCCGCCGTCATGCCCGCCGCCGTGCTTGCCGAATATGAGGCTGCGGTACGAGCTGCTGGTTTCGAGCCAGGCGCGGTATTGCCCTCAAGCCTCGTCGCGTTGGAGGCGATTGACTCTTTGGAGGCCGTGCTTTGCGCCACGATGAGTCCGCTCGCTCTCACGACCTCCATTACCAACGGACAAGACCTTATGCTTTATCGCACCATTGATCTTCCGCAGGATCCTGTCCGTCGCCTTGAAGAAGTGCAACGCGGAATCGCCGTCGCCGCCGCCTACTTTGAAGACAAACTGATGAGCCGTCCGCAACGCCTGCACTACGCCGGAATCGGCGGAGCTGAGGCCTTTGCCCTCTTGATCAACAATCCCGAACTGACCGTGGTCGAACTAGTCCCGCGATCCGACGCCGTGCCACCCGCGCCTGTCCACGGTGTCCCTGACACTGCGGGGAGTGTCCCGACTATGCCGCCATCCCACCTCACGCTGGGCAACACAACCATCGCAGGCGTGACCGGCGCGCTGGCGGGAGTGAGGTAAATCAATGCGCGTCACTCTCAATTTCGCCACCCGCCCCTACGCCGACTTGGGACCAACGATCAAGCGTCTGCGGGTCGCCATTGCGGTACTGGCAGTAGCGACGGTCGGCATGGGTGTCGCACTGTATGCATTTCATAGCAAGGCCGCGGCCGCCCGTGCCCGCAACCTTTCCCTCGACGAGCAAATCGCTCGCCTCATCCAGGAACGGCAACGCTACCAGGAAGTGATGCGCCAGCCGGCCAATGCACAGGTGATTTCTCAGGTCGGCGCCCTCAATCATCTCTTCGACGAGAAAGCATTCTCCTGGACACTGGCGATGGAGGACCTGGAGAACGTTTTGCCGGCGCGGGTACAGGTGTCCAGCCTTGAGCCGGCTCGCTCAAAAGACGGACACATCACCCTGCACATGCGCGTCCTCGGCCCCCGCGACCTCAGCCTCGAACTCGTCAGCAACCTTGAGCACTCGAAGCGCTTTTTCCTGCCTCGCCTTGTAGGCGAGAATACGGAAAACGCCGATGGGCCCAATCAGAAACTGGAGCCGGTGAGCGCTTCCAACCTGGTCAACTTTGATCTTCTGGCCGAATACAATCCGGCTACTCATGAGGAACGCATGGCGGCAAGAAAATCATCTCCGCCTCTTCAGAAATCCAACACTCCGCCCTCACAGATTGCCAAAGCGACCCCTCCAACTGTTTCACTTGCTCCTCACTCCAAACATATCAAGCACTCTGCCGCCAATCCGACGTTGCAAACCTCGAACGACTCCTCGGCTGCGGTACGCCCCTGGCAAACACCAAAGAGGCGCCCTGCGCGTCCTGTCTTCAATGGTCAAGCCACGCCAACAGCTTCCCTGATTAAACCCAAGCTGGCCCCGGGAGGCAAACAATGAACCTCCACCTGCCCACTCAATGGCGCGAACGAATTGCCTCACCCCTTACGTGGCACATTGCCGGCTTCGCCATGATGCTTACAATGTTCGTCGTACTCGCCATCATCCTCGCCTTCGACATGGCTGGCATCAACGGCCGCTCTGTCAATTCCTTATCTGGTAAGCAGGTCGAGTTCAAAGTTCTTGACATGCAAATGGCTCCACTGCGCGGTATTGAGAAGCGACTGTCTGATTCAAAGGCGCAGATGCAGGCGTTCTATGCCAAGCGCATTCCCGCCAATTACTCCTCGATAGCCACCCGCATCGGCTAACTGGAGGTCAAATCGGGCGTGCGCCTCTCGCGGGTGCAATACAGCCAGGGCCTTCCCGAGGGTGACCTCACTGAGATCTCCATGGATGCCGGCATCAGCGGCGAGTATGCGCAGATCATGCGCTTTGTGAATGACCTGGAGCGCGATCAGAATTTCTTCGTGATCCGAGCCATGGCGCTGAGCGGTCAGCAGGGAGGCAATGTCAACCTGCGGCTGCGTGTCTCCAGTTGGATGCGTACGGACGACGCCGCAGCGAGTGGGTTGCCCGCCACGCCGCGGAGCGAGTCCGCTCCACCCCCACCGAACCCTGCAAAGGAAGGCGAGTATAAACGGCCATTCCTCTGGGAGCCTAAAACAAACGCCAGGTCAGACTGGTCATTGGACTGTTTGCCTTGATCGCCATCATCGGCGGACGTGAACTATACGGAACGTTCAGCAGCCCTTCAACTCTGAGCAATCCGCCGCACCTCTCCCAGGCGGACGCATCCAAACGTAATTTGGTCTCTGCCACCAGTTCCAATGCGACCACTCCATCTGCGGAGAACGGTTCGAGCGTCAAGCCCATGCTGGCACGACAACTGGGCAATGTGGCTCCGGATATCTCCCTGCACCTCGACACTCTCGCAGACACCGAACTGGTGGAATACTCAGGCATGGGAAGGAACATCTTCTCCGCTGAGTCCGAACCGGTGCATGTCGAAGCTCCCATCGCGCCGGCGCGGCCAGTCGCGGCAACGCTGATCACCCCGCCTCCACCGCCTAAACCGCCTGCCATTGCCCTCAAATATCTCGGGTACTCACAGACCAAAGACAGTGTCTTCCAGGCTCTTCTTGTTCATGGAGACGATATTTTTATCGCCAAGACCGGTGAGATCGTATCTCATCACTACAAGGTAGGTTTCATCCAACCGGCGAGCGTCCAGGTAACAGATCTAACGCGTAACATTACACAGACCCTGCCTTTGACTGAAAAGTAACATACATAACTTCGAATTATTCCTCGACAGGCCGCATAACCGCGATTGCTATGGAGATCTTCAATGTATCTCTTTCCGCTCCAACGATTAAAAAGCGCTCAGAGCCCCGTCATCTTCAGTACAGCTTCAGGAAGGCGAGCTCCTTCGAGTTTCATGCTGGAAGATGCTTCGTCGATCTGCTTGAGGTCAGCCTCATTGAGCTGAACATTTGCTGCACCAAGGTTCTCTTCGAGCCGGTGCAGCTTGGTGGTTCCAGGGATGGGCACGATCCACGGCTTCTGGGCTAGCAACCAGGCCAGCGCAATTTGTGCAGGCGTCGCTCTCTTGCGCTCCGCGACGCTCTTGACCAGGTCGACCAGCGCCATATTGGCCTTGCGAGCTTCGGGAGTAAAGCGCGGCACCACGTTCCGAAAGTCAGTCGGATCAAACTTCGTGTTCTCGTCGATCTTTCCCGTGAGAAACCCTGCGCCTAGGGGACTGAATGGAACGAAGCCGATACCCAGCTCGTCCAGTGCCGGCAGAAGCTCAGCCTCCGGGCCGCGGTAGAAGAGCGAATACTCACTTTGCACTGCGGTGACCGGCTGGACAGCGTGCGCGCGGCGAATGGTCTGAACGGCCGCCTCCGACATGCCGAAGTGCCTCACCTTGCCCTCAGCGATCAACGCCTTGATTGCTCCTGCAACCTCCTCGATCGGCACGTTCGGATCGACACGATGTTGATAGAAGAGATCGATGGTGTCGGTCCGAAGGCGCTTCAACGCGGAGACCGCTACTTGCCTGATGTGCTCGGGCCGGCTGTTGGTGCCGCCGCGGCGCGCGCCCGTTTCGAGATCGATGTCGAAGCCGAACTTGGTAGCGATCGTCACCTTGTCGCGGATTGGCTGGAGTGCTTCGCCTACCAGCTCTTCATTCACAAATGGCCCATACGCTTCGGCAGTATCAAAGTGCGTGACGCCAAGGTCGCGTGCGGTTCGGATCAACTTGATCATCTCGCCCTTGTCAGCTGCCGGTCCATAGGCCGAACTCATGCCCATGCAGCCAAGGCCGATTGCAGAAACCTCGAGATCCTTCCCTAATTTGCGCCTTTGCATTGCGTGTTCTCCTTGCCTGTTCAGGCATGTCAACGTGCGTTCAAGCGGCATGTTTAATTCTCTTTTGCGGGTGCTTCGACAGCGGAGAGCAAGAGCACCGTTGCCGGCAGCCGCGCACCGTGGACCGGAGTGTGTTCTAGTGCAGCATTCAGTTCCTTGACTTCATCCGACGTCGTGCAACTACTTCGCCACGGCGATGAGCGCACCGACGACCGGTACGGAAAGTCGGCCCAGCCACTTCGCCAGCGTGCCCGTCAGGCACACATCAACGTGAGCGATTTGGTGGTGGGAGAGGCAGTTTCCAAATAATCTGACAGAAAAGTGGACCAAATCAGGACCACGCTCCAAGGCCGACTTTTCGTATCTTGTTCGTTTATTTGGAGCGGGAGACCGGGATCGAACCGGCGACATTCAGCTTGGGAAGCTGACGTTCTACCACTGAACTACTCCCGCGCTTTATTATCAATTACTTACGTGATGGGTCGGCGCTTACTGGTCAATCTACTAGCCATTTTATGAGACTGGAACACGGGAGCAGGGTCCCCGACGGTTCCCAAGTTGCCCTTCCGGCGTCAGTGCGAATGCGTAATGGATAGTAAACCCTGGCGAAAGACTCACCTTAAGAAGTATCTCTCGCGCAACGTGAAAAGGCAATTCTTCCCTGCCGTCAACGTCAATGGAAGGCCAAAGCCGGAACTCATCATTATTGACGGCATACCGAGGCGCTCGACCGGAGGAACCTTCTACCTCGAATGGCGGGAGAACAGCAAGCGCCGCGCAGTATACGGCCGGTCGGAACATCGCCGCGCGAAGCGCTCGATGCGTGGCAGCTCCACTCTGGAATCCTCGCCGGCGACATTGAGCCGCCCGAGTTCGGCGAGTTCGTATCCTGGGATGATCCCCGCAATGAACTTTCCTTCCGTAGCGATCCTTTTCGTTTTCTTTCCCATGCATTTGAGTTCCTGCTTTTGAAGAGTTCGCCAGGTTCCTCGAACTCAATTCAATCTTGCGTCGCCGATCAATTTCAACTTCGATTCTTGTCGCGAATCGTGACGAAAACAATGAGCCATCTGTCACTGATCGCGGAATTATCTGTCGTGTGATCATGGAAAGTCCAGGCCCGCAGCAGCCAAGTGGTTCTCTGTTTTCTCAACCGTGTTTTGCCTTACTTTCAAGAAACTGCTTGAGTGCGATGGCGTTGTTGTACTGGGTGTCGTGCGCGCTGAATACTAACGTCACTCGGTCGCGTCGAGCTCGAGCCAGTAGCGGCTCCCAGGTAGTAGCATGCTTCTCCAGTTCCCGGAAATACCGCTTGCGGAACTCGTCCCATCTTGTTGGATCGTGATTAAACCACTTTCGTAGCTCAGTACTCGGTGCAAGGTCTTTGAGCCAGCCTTCAATCGCCAGGTCTTCTTTCTTGATGCCTCGCGGCCAGAGACGCTCAACCAGGAAACGGACGCCGTCTTCTTCACTCTCGGCTTCGTAAGCTCGCTTGACCTGAATCATTTCATCCATCCCTTCGCTATGTGCACGGTCTGAGAAAGCCGCGTTCACGGGCTTCGATATTGACCATCAGCTAACCGTAGAGTGCTCCGGAGATTTGCAGAGCTCGATCGAAGAGGATGTTGTTTTCCAGATGGACCTCCTGCCGGATCTCCCTGTCCAACCCCTTCAGCTTCTCGCAAATTTCCCGGTAAGAAGGACACGTGGTGACAGTGGCGTTGTAGTCTTCTGTAACGTCCTGGATTCTGGTCAGGAGATCCCCTACCGCACCATGTTCATGTGTCATTTGTGCCAAATCATTGTGTACGCTGTCCAGGTGGACTGTTGCGGAACTGCTGCCCACATAGGCCAGCTCAAGTTCTCGAATCTTCGGAAACAGTATTTGCGCCTCTTCGGCAAAATGCGACGTAACTACTTGCGCAAGCGTTGCAGAAAGGTGAGCGATTTGGGTTGCGCCGGGATGTTCCCGAAGATGACACGAACTCACAGTATGGGCGAGTTGTTGAATACGCGGGAGATCTTGTTGAATGAGAACTGCGCGGGTCCGAAGCAACTTTCCCATCAGCGATTCCAGGATTGGGTCTGCCCACGGAGCTTTTGTTGTGCTGTTCGCGTTGGCTACGCGATTCAATTCGCTGAGAACTCCCTTAACGGGCAACCCCAGGCATTTGCATATTGCTTCGACCGTATCTTCTCCATGGCAGCAGTATTGGATCCCAAGTTGCTCGAAGACATCAATTGTTGATGGTTGGCGTGCAGCTATTTCACCGATGGTCTGATTGGCGTTGATCATTTTTGTCACCCCTGCTCAGACTAGGTGCGCTCCAAAGCCGTCGCAGGGACTTTAGTCACTGTTCGGCTTCGTTCTCAAACGATGTTGATCCACACCGATTCGGTGCAGAGCGGAATTCATCTGAACAGATTAGTCCGGGCGAGGTCGATGACTTCGTCGCCGCGGCCATTCAGAATGGCTCTGATCATATAGAGATTGAAATCGACAATCTGGTCCAGTTTGAGAGAAGGCGGCATTGCCAATTCCTGCCTGTTCACCGCGATGTCAATCAGAGCGGGACCGTCATGCGCCATTGCCTGCTCAAGAGCGGGACGGACCTCTTCCGGATCGTCGACATGCAGGGCGAACAATCCCGCCCCCTGTGCGATCTTCGCGAAATCAGGATTGACAAGGTCCGTTCCGTGCTTCAGAAAGCCTGTCGCTTTCATCTCCAGTTCAACAAACCCCAGAGAGCCATTGTTGAAGACAACGACCTTCACAGGCAGTTTCAGCTGCCGCAATGAGAGAAGATCCCCCATCAGCATTGAGAACCCGCCATCACCGGAGAGCGTAACAACCTGACGTCCAGGATAAGAGATCTGAGCTCCAATAGCCTGCGGCAATGCATTTGCCATCGATCCGTGGTTAAAGGAGCTGAGCAGACTCCGGCGACCGTTCATGCCCAGGTAGCGGGCCGCCCAAATTACCGGAGTCCCGACATCAACGGTGAATATGGCGTCGTCAGCAGCGACTTCATTGAGGATTTTGGCGACGTACTGGGGATGAATGGGGCGCTGACCTGCTTTTCCCGTCGCCAAATCGTCAAGGCCTTTGCGTGCTTCGCGGTAGTGGTTGAGACAGACATCGAGATAGGCGCTGTCGGTGTTCTGATTGATACGCGGAAGCAATGCGGAGAGCGTTTCCGCAGTGCCTCCGACAACACCGAGGTCAAGGTGGCTGCGTCGACCCAGTTGTTCCTCGCGGATATCGACCTGCAGAATGCGCGCGTTCTTGGGATAAAACTGCTGGTAGGGGAAATCTGTTCCCAACATCAACAGCGCATCGCAGTTCATCATGGCGTGATAGCCCGAGGAGAACCCGAGCAGGCCCGTCATGCCTACGTCATAGGGATTGTCGTACTCGACGAACTCTTTCCCGCGCATGGCATGCACGATTGGCGCCTGGAGCTTCGCCGCCAACTGGATCAGCTCATCATGAGCGCCTGCGCAACCTGCACCCGCCAGAATTGTGACTCGCGTCGCGCGATTGAGTTCGGATGCCAGCTGATCCAACTCTTCTGGGCGGGGGACAATGTGCGGCTGAGCAAATGTGAAGTTGACGCGGCGATCGTCATTTTCCGCATTCAATAATGCGATATCGCCAGGCAACACAACCACCGCCACGCCGCGCTTTGAGAGAGCCGTTTGGATCGCGATCTCGAGTGTGCGCGGCATCTGCGCGGGGCTTGAGACCAGTTCGCAGTAATGGCTGCACTCTTTGAAGAGGTGTTCAGGGTGGGTTTCCTGAAAGTACCCACTGCCGATTTCCTGCGACGGAATTTGTGCAGCAATCGCCAGGACCGGCACACGGCTTCGATGGGCATCGTAGAGTCCATTGATAAGGTGAAGGTTGCCCGGTCCACAGCTGCCGGCGCAAACGGCAAGCTTTCCTGTTAATGCAGCTTCTGCTCCTGCCGCGAAGGCCGCGGTTTCTTCGTGCCGCACGCCCACCCACTCGACCCCGTTACGCCTTCGTACAGAATCCGTAATGCCGTTGAGGGAATCGCCTGCAACTCCATAGATGCGCTCCACACCTGCCGCAGCAAGAACGTCTACAAATAGCTCTGCGATTCTCTTTGCCACTCCTGGACCCCTCTCGAATTCTCGCTTTGTCGAATGGATGCTGCGGAGGACGATCTGCGCACAGCGAATCCATCCAGTCGTAAATAGCTGCTCTTTCCTGTAGATGCAGGTCCTGCATTGAGGATGCACCTTATCAGTCCCGAAGAGAAGCAGTGACAGCTATTCGGAACAGCGAAAGAAACTGATGTGAAGATTGTCGCAGCAATGAATCAAGAATGGAGAAGTACAACTGTCCCAGTTCCCGTTACAACCAGACCATTCAAAGCGAGTTCACAGAGGCATAGGCTCAATGCAATCCAATGCGAGATATGCCATCGCAATGAGACAAATCAGAAGAAGGTGCTTAATGAGTGGACTTGAAGAGAACCGCCCCGCAGCCAATAGTCACGGGAGGATGACCCGCCTGCCGGAACTCGCAAACGAGGTCATCCGAAAGAACATCCAAGACGAGCTGGATAAACTGAAGAATGCCGACTCATGGCAACGCGAAACCGGCCGGAGTTCGGAAACCATCGTGAAGTATCCAGAGTTTCGCATCGTCCTTGTGCGGATGAAGCCGGGAAGCTACATGAGCCACCATCGCGCCGAAGGTCCGATCTCTGTGCATGCAGTTTTGGGAAAGATCAGAGTACATCTCCCCGATGATCGGACGGAAGAACTTGTTCCTGGAGACCTCCTCGCTATTGAGCGCGGACTTGAACACGACGTTGAAGCACTGGAGGAGTCCGCGTTTTTGCTCACCATTGCCTGGCCTGAAACGACGGCTCCCGATCATGCATAGTACCGATCCAGAGGTTTCAGCAGCGGTGGCAGGAATCAATGGCTGAAATCGCGATCACCGAAGATGCCACATACACCTACGGAGGGGCAGAGTCGCGGTTGCTGGACATAAAGAATCATCGCGATAAGCAGCAATGGTCTCCCCTTGTGTACTTCGACCGACCACGCTGCATCATGTGCTACCGTTGCGTCCGGGTATGCGGCGAAGAAATGGATGTCTGGGCATTAGGAATCGCCATACCTCGCTCCGCGAGTGCCAGAGACGCTGCCCATACCGGCCTCTGATCAAGCCTTATGGGGATGATTTCTTCTCTTCGGAGCCCTTCGGCAGATATTCGACCAACCTGAATTCGGTACTGGAACGTAGCCTGACTCTGCCTTACCGGTCCGAGATTGAGCCCGAGTGAATTCGTAAAGCCCTTACCCAGTTCGGGATATGGACGGGACTCCATTTTTGCGTTCCAGCGCGACTGGGGAGACGCTCTACTATGGGAAGATGCTTGAAGCGGAACTGTTCGCCTTTCTCGAAAACACAGCGGATGCGGTCTTTGCCGTCCGGGAGTCGGGCGAAATCTGTTTCTGGAACCATGCAGCGGAGGCTCTCTTTGGCCATACTTTGCAAAGGGCCAGAAGTGATGTATGGTCCGCCGTCTGGTTGCAAGCGA